>Ga0207991_1000397_pt1 | contig 29912 bp, 29 predicted proteins | sample ETN07SmetaG_FD_185786 | JGI IMG/M metagenome (GOLD analysis project Ga0207991, IMG submission 185786) | Marine microbial and viral communities from oxygen minimum zone, Eastern Pacific Ocean - ETNP2014F14-07SV275 (SPAdes) (version 2) | ecosystem: Environmental > Aquatic > Marine > Oceanic ...
TCCATGCAAGAACCCCAATGCCCAACATAGGAACACTTAAAATTTGCATTAAGGACTCTATGTTGGGAGTCAAAGCCCAGCCAGATGGCTCAATAACCATGTCTGGTGCAACCCAAAGTAGAACCACCCACATCCAAGCAAAAATTGCTTGGGCTTTAAATACATGCGTTAAAGTCATTTTCTTTCTCCTTATATTGATAAAAAAATTTCTTCAGTCACCCCAGTTGCTGTGTTGCCAAAAAGAGCTAAATATCATTATAGAAAAAAAATGGACTGAATTAAGCTATTTTTTTAATTAAATTGAGGATAAAGCTTGATTAAGCCTTAGTGAAGTACGTCAGGGCTGATGTAGTCTTGCTTAGAGGGTTGCAAGGTTTCCTGAATAAGAAGCACGCCCATTCTGACAAATTCGACGATTTCGCTGAAATCTTCCGCATTATCTTCGCTTTCAAGCAACTCGGCATCCAGTTGAGAAATTTCACTAATGTCCTTTATCATTTCCAGCACCTCTTCATCGCTAGCTTGCACTTCGCTCAAGCCAAGGCCGACCAAAAACCCCTGACACCACTCAACCAATGTATGCGCTTGTTCGCGCAGCGAGTGAGCGTCATCTGCAATCAACAAGGCAAAGCTAAGGGTTGGATCAGCAAGTTGTTCATTGGTGCTGTTGAAAATCTCAGCAAGTCGCCCAAAGGCTTCTTTTTCGCTAAGATTATTAAGATCGATATTAACCAAGACCTCACCTAGCCAGTCATCGATAGTCACATCGGGCTTGACGCAAGCAAAACCACAAAGAATGCCATGTGCAGAGCTAACGGTGTCATCTGTATTGAGGCCGTGCAATACATCTTTGACGATATCGTAGTCAATTGCTTCGCTCATCAGTTACGCCTTGCCCGCCAAAACCACCATCACCGCCATTCTAATGGCGATGCCATTGGTTACTTGTTGTAGGATGACGGATTGAGGGCCATCAGCAACCCCAGAGTCAAGCTCGATGCCGCGATTAACAGGGCCTGGATGCATAACGATTGCTTCCGGCTGGGCTAATTTAAGTTTTTCTTCGGTGATACCATAAGTTTTAAAATAGGCCTGTTCATTTGGAATGTCAGCGGCCACCATTCTTTCTTTTTGTAAGCGAAGTGTCATCACCACGTCAACACCATCAATGCCCTCTTGTAAGTTGTCAAGACGACTAATGCCTTCTGTGAGTGTGCCCTTATATTGCAAATATTGAGGCGCTACTAGGCGAATGTCTTTAACGCCTAGCGTGCTAAGTGCTTGAATGTCTGAATGCGCCACACGTGAATGACGAATGTCACCAATAATTGCCACCGATAAATCCTCGAATGAACCCTTGTGTTGGCGAATAGTCATCATGTCTAGCAACGCTTGTGTTGGGTGGGCGTTAATGCCATCACCGGCGTTAATAATGGCAACACTGTCGATGTTGCTGGCAATGCGATGCGGCAAGCCGTTTTTTTTGTGGCGGATAACGAACATATCAATTTGCATCGCTTTAAGCGTTTGCATGGTGTCCATCAGTGTTTCGTTTTTCTTGGTCGCCGAGTTCGCAAGGTCAACGTTGATGGTGTTAGCGCTGGTGCGTTTGGCGGCAATTTCAAAGGTGTTTCGAGTTCGAGTTGAAGGCTCGAAAAATAAATTTGCCACCGACATGTCGTCTAACGCCTTTGATTTTTTTAGATTGCCTTGGCCGTCCAACAGGTCGTCTGCAACATCAAGAATGTGCTCGAGTTCTTTTTTAGGAAGGCCTTTTAAGCCCAATAGATGGATGAGTTTTCCGGAGGCGTCTAGCTGAGCGTCGTTGCTAATCGATTCAGGATTCATTGAGCCAAGTTTGTAATATGAGTTGAGCAGAGCGCATATCAACATCGCCTCTATCGGCGTTACTGTGCTCGTAGTGCCATTTTAATTGGTTTTTTGCTTCTGAAGAGGATAAATATTCGTCGACAAAGGCAACTTCTGTATCGAATCGTTCAGACATTTTTTTGCCAAACGAGCGAGCAATAAAAGTCATTTCTTGCTCTTTGCCCTCTTTGTCGTAAGGCAAGCCGACAACAAAAAGATTCGCAGGGTGTTTGGCGATAATGTCTTCGATTGCACTCCAGTTGGTAGAGCCGTTCTTATTGTGTCTTACCGTATCGATACCGTTGGCTTGAGACGTTAGGCTGTTGGCAATTGCTATGCCGGTTCGTTTTGTACCAACATCAAAACCAAGATAGGTTTGAATGGTCATTGCAGTCTTTGAAACAACTCGTAGCCGACGTAGCCGTCAGCAATCATACCAATATCTCTTTGAAAGTTTTTGGCAGCAGCGCGGGTTTTTGGGCCTGCAATACCATCAGCTTCGCCCGCATCATAACCGAGTAAGCTAAGCGTTTGCTGGATTACCACAACATCATCCCTTTTAAGTAGCGGCTCATCTATCGGTGTGGCTAGTAGTGCGCCTCCACCACTTAGCCTGTCTGCCAAATGACCGATCGCTAACGCGTATAAAGTGGAATGGTTCCAGCCTAGAATAGAGCGGAAGTTTTGATAAACAAGAAAAGCCGGTCCTTTGTAGCCCATTGGCAAAATCAATGAAGCGCCCATGCGCGATTTCGGCAAACTAGAGCCATTGGCACGGCGAACGCCGAGTGCCTGCCATTCATCAAGTTGTTTTTGAGTATTGAGTCCAACATTTTCATAGTTAAAGCTCTCTGTAAGGGTAACCTCTCGCCCCCATTTTTCGCCGCGATTCCAGCCGAGGCGCTCAAGGAAATTAGCAGCACTTGCTAATATGTCTGCTTGGTCATTCCACAAATCAATTTTGCCGTCATTGTCAGCGTCAACACCGTAGGCAATTACATTACTTGGCATAAACTGTACAGCGCCCATTGCTCCTGCCCAGGAGCCTGTTGCTTCCAACGGCACTTTGCCGTCGTCAATCAGTTTTAATAGTGCGATTAGCTCAGAAGTAAAAAAATCAGAACGTCTGGGATCAAAAGCGAGCGTTGCCAAAGAGCGCACCAAGCTATGGCTGCCGGTGTTATTGCCATAATTACTTTCTAGCCCTAAAAACGACACCAGAACATGCGCCGGAACACCGTACTGCTTATAGGTTTTGTTAAGTAGTGAGCGGTTTTGTTTTAATGTATCATAACCATTATCCAAACGATATTGACTGACCCTTTTGCCGAGATAACTCCAAAAGTTTTGGCTGAACTCCGCTTGAGAGCGGTCGGATGAAAGTATATCGAGATTGGGCGTAAGCTGAAAAAAAGCTTTATCTATGGTTGCTTTGGAAACGCCTTGCTCGGTAGCGAGCTGACGAATATTGCTTAGAAAATCTTCAAAAGTGTTGGAGTTAGCTACAACGCTCAACGAGAGTAAAACAAGGCAAATAAAGCGTAAAAGCATGGGCAAATTATAATGAGACATCTGCACAAATGGTTATAAAATTCAAAATACTTGTTGCCTAAGCCCTCAAATGCATAAAACCTGCCTTGTTCTGATATTTTTTCTCCTAAGTGGTTGTCTAGAAACCAATAATGACGAACGCATTCTGGGCGAAAGCATGGGCACGACCTACAGCATCAATGTTTTGGGCGATGAGCGCGTACAACAAGATGCAATTGAACAGCGCTTATTAGAAATTAACGCTGTTTTTTCGACCTGGCAGGCAGATTCTGAAATTTCACGATTGAACGAATCACCAATAGACGAATGGATTCAGGTTTCGGATGAGTTTTCTCAATTATTAAAGACCTCCGAAATAGTGTATCTTCAAACAAGTGGATTTTTTGACCCTGGCATTGGTCGCCTGATTGATCTTTGGGGCTTTGGAGCAGAAGGAGGGCGAACAGGCGCGCCGCTACGCAATGAAATTAACACAGCTTTTAAAAACTCTTCAATAGAATATTTAGAGTTTGGCGATGGCCAAGTTAAAAAATTGAGAGACATTCATTTCAACCTATCTGCAATTGCAAAAGGCTACGCCGTGGATGAAGTGGCGCGTCTTATCGAGGCGGCGGGTGTTAAGGATTTCTTAATTGAAATTGGTGGCGAAGTTTACGCATCTGGCACAAATGATGGTGATGAATGGACGATTGGTGTGGAGCGGCCTGACAATAAAGCGCCAATTCCAATTGCACTTAATAATTCATCAGTTGCCACTTCAGGTAGTTATCGAAATTACTTTATTTGGGAAGGTGAGAAGTACATGCATATTTTTGACCCCAAAAGCGGTTTGCCCGCCAATAATGACCTTGCTTCTGTGAGTGTTGTTCATCATCGTAGTGCCCTAGCTGACGCTTACGCCACAGCAATGATGGCAATGGGCAGTGAGATGGCAATTGAGCTTGCGAACGAATTGCAATTATCTGTTTTATTGATGGTGATAAAAGATGATAATGTCCAAATTATTAGAGTTAATCTAAAATGATTGTTGCAAAGGTCTTAGAATAATGCCCACTTATCAGCCACTAGCAGAGATTATGCGTCCAGATTCGTTGACGGATTTTGTTGGCCAGCAGCATCTGCTTGGTGTGGATCAACCACTCGGTAAGTCGCTTGATGAAGGGCAACTACACTCCATGGTTTTGTGGGGCCCGTCTGGCACTGGTAAAACTACTTTGGCGCGAATTATTTGCAGGCAAGTGGGTGCTCATTTTGAACAAATGTCAGCGGTTTTGGATGGCGTAAAAGAACTAAGAGTTGTATTGGATCATGCGAGGCGCTATCAACAACACAACAAAAGCACAGTGTTATTTGTTGATGAGATTCATCGTTTTAATAAATCTCAGCAAGATGCATTTTTGCCTCATATTGAGTCGGGTCTGATTACGCTTATCGGCGCAACCACCGAAAATCCCTCGTTTGAGCTTAATCGAGCATTGTTATCTAGACTTAGAGTTTATATACTAAATGCCCTAAGTGTAGAAGAGCTTGGCGTTGTGGCAACAAGAGCAATCAAGCACAGGAAAATTTTGCTTGAAAACGATGGGGCCCTGGAAAGTATTATTGCGGCAAGTAGTGGCGACGCCAGAAGACTGATTAACATCATTGAACAGCTCTCTCGGAGTGACGACAAGCCCTTAAATAAAAAAGATGTTAGTAAAATTTTGCAGGGCAAAATTAGCGCCTTTGACAAAGGTGGCGATATTTATTATCAGCAACTCTCCGCATTTCATAAAGCCGTACGTGGCTCCTCGCCAGATGGCGCCTTGTACTGGATGGCAAGAATGTTGGTTGCAGGCTGTGATGCAAAAGTAATTGCCAGACGACTGCTGGCGATCGCCTCAGAGGATATCGGCAACGCTGATCCAAGAGCGTTACAAATTACGCTTAACGCCTGGGATGTTTATCAGCGTGTTGGCGACAAAGAAGGCAATAGGGCAATCGCGCAAGCCGCGGTTTTTTGCGCTTGTGCGCCGAAATCCAACGCCGTGCACAAAGCCTTTAATGAAGCGATGCAGGCCGCAAGAGAAACGGGTGATTTAGAGGTGCCGACGCATCTTTGCAATGCTAGCACCAAGCTGATGGAAGAGCTAGGCTATGGCCAAGGCTATCGCTATGCGCATAACGAGCCTAGTGGTTTTAGCGCAGGACAAACGTATTTTCCTGAAGCAATGGGAGAACAGGTTTATTATCAACCCACCGATCGCGGTCTAGAGATTAAAATTGGGGAAAAATTAAAACAACTTAGGCGAGACTTATGAGCGCTGTGGGTACAGTTTTGGCAATTGGCGTTGGCGCAACTATCGGCGCGAGCTGTCGCTATTATTTGGGCGTCTTGTCACTTCAGTGGTTGGGCAAAGCGCTGCCTTATGGCACACTCATCTCCAACGTTTTGGGCTCGTTGATTGCCGGTATTTTGGTGTTTGTGATTCTGGAGAAGGCATTATTGAACGAAACTTACCGTTTAATGCTCTTGGTCGGCTTAACGGGCTCGCTGACGACAATGTCGACTTTGTCTTTTGAGTCAGTGGAAATGCTCAGTAGTGGTCATTATTCACAAGCGCTATTAAACATCTTGCTCAATGTTGGCCTCTCCCTGTTGGCTGCAGCCCTTGGTGTGATGTTGGCAAAGTATGGTTTTAGCTTAGCGCAAAGTTAATTTTTTCTCGACTTCATCCAGAAGAAGCGCAGAAATATTGAGATTAAACAGTATGTCCAGTTCACGGATACAAGTTGGGCTGGTGACATTGATTTCAGTGATGTAATCACCAATTACGTCAAGGCCAACAAACAGTAATTCTTTTTCAATCAGCATTGGTGCTATTTGTTCACAAAGATAGTAGTCGCGTTCGCTGAGTGGTTGTCCTTTTCCTGTTGCGCCTGCAGCTAAGTTCCCTTTAAAATTTCCCTCGGCTGGAATGCGTGCTAGCGCATAATCAACTGGCTTGCCATTAATCAATAAAATGCGCTTATCGCCGTCTTTAATCGCACCCAAAAATTCCTGCGCCATGATAAGCCTTTGGCCTTTATTGGTTAGCTTTGAGACAATATCAGCGATGCTGTCATCGCCCTTGTGAAGCTTGTAAATGTCGGTACCACCCATGCCGTCTAGTGGTTTAACAACGGCCACACCCATACGCTCAATAAAATTAAAAAGTTGCTTAACATCAGCACTCACCAGCGTTTTCGGGATGCAGTGAGGGAAATTTAAGGCGAAGAGCTTCTCATTGGCGTCGCGTAGCGAGCTTGGCTTATTAATCACCAAAACACCGCCATTTTCAGCTTGCTCAAGAAGGTAAGTGGCGTAGATGTAGTTCATATCAAATGGCGGATCTTTACGCATGAAAATGACATCGATATTGCTCAGTGCAATTATTTCGGGATCTTCGCGACAATGCCATTGATCTTCATTGTTCTCAACAAAGGTTTTGCGCGCACTGGCAAAGACTTCGCCATCTTGGTGAAACATGTTGGTGCTATCAAATGTGAAGATCGTCCATCCACGATGTTGAGCCTCCAACATCATCGCAAAGGAAGAGTCCTTTTTTGGCTTGATGCCGGCGATGTCGTCCATCAACACGGCCAGTGTAATTGCTTGCATAGGGTTATTATAAGGAGACCTTTGCATAATTATGAATAATCTGGTATTTTGTCAACCATGTATAAATACTCGGAGACCTCATAAGAGTCTCTGTAACAATAGTTTTAATATTTTCTGCATGGAAAAATCAAATATTTTCAGTACAAATAATCTTGACGCCAAAAGTTCTTGATGGGGCGCCCTTTTCAGCGTATAATTGCCCCTCTTTAGTGCGGGGTGGAGCAGTATGGTAGCTCGTCGGGCTCATAACCCGAAGGTCATAGGTTCAAATCCTATCCCCGCTACCAAATTTCCTTAAGTGTTATAATAGGAAGATTAATACCCCCTCTTTTGGGGGTTTTTATTAGGATTTTTTTTTAGTATGGCCAAAACTGCTGATAAGATTGTTGCGTTGATTAATCCCGTCATTGAAGACATGGGCTATGAACTGCTGGGCGTTGAATACGTAGCCAGTGGCAAGCACTCAATCTTGAGGCTCTACATTGACTCAGAGCAGGGTATTGGCGTGGATGACTGCGAGGCTGTCTCACGACAGGTGAGCGCTATAATGGACGTTGAAGACCCAATTGCTGGCCAGTATAGTCTGGAAGTGTCTTCTCCTGGCATCGAGCGCCCGCTTTTTACACTCGCACACTATCAGCGCTTTTTAGGACACGATATTAGTCTTAGGTTGTTTAGGCCAATTGAAGGCAGACGTAAATTTACTGGCAGTATCGGCAGTATTAGTGAAGTAAACGAAACAATTGAACTGGTGACAGAATTGGGACCAGTAATAATAGTTTTTAATTTAATAGATAAAGCACACATAGTTGCAGAATATTAGGAGAAACGCATGGAAGGCAAAGAACTATTTTTGATGATTGAAGCAATCTCTAACGAGAAAAACATCACTCAAGAGGATGTGATTGAATCATTAGAAGAGGCCATGGCGGTTGCGACAAAAAAACGCAATAATATTGATGTGCGTGTTTCGGTTGATCGTCAAAGCGGTGAATTCAATACATTCAGACGCTGGATGGTGATCGAAGACGGCGCTCAATGTGTTGACGATGAAGGTACGGAATTCGACTCTGAACTGCATATTTACCAAGCAGACGCAAACGGCCTAAAAATTGATGATTTTGTAGAAGAGCCGATGGAGTCAGTTGAATTTGGCAGAATCGCAGCGCAAATTGTTAAGCAAGTCATTATTCAAAAAGTACGCGAAGCAGCAAGAGAGGTAATTGTCGAAAACTTCAGCCGTCGTGTTGGCGAGGTGGTTGCTGTTACGGTTAAGCGCATTGATCGTGGCAATGTTTACGTTGACATGGGCGGGGTTGACGGCATGATTTCCAGATTTGACTTAATCCCTAATGAATCCGTTAGAAAGAATGACCGCTTAAGAGCCTATATTAAAGAGGTGAAATCAACGCCGAGAGGCGCGCAAATCTTCTTAAGTCGTACGGTTAATGAGATGATGATTGAACTTTTTGGAATGGAAGTGCCAGAAATCAGCGAAGGCGTTATTGAGATTATGTCTGGCGCAAGAGACCCTGGTCTGCGCGCAAAATTAGCGGTTAGGGCGAAAGACAAGCGCTTGGATCCAATTGGCTCATGCATCGGTATGCGTGGCGCTCGCGTGCAAGCGGTTTCCAACGAGCTGAACGGCGAGCGTGTTGATATTATTCTTTGGGATGAAGATCCTGCTCAGTTTGTTATTAACGCAATGGCACCAGCTGAAGTCAGCTCTATCGTTGTTGATGAAGACAGGGGCGTTATGGACATCGCTGTTGCTGAAGAGCAGTTGGCTTTAGCAATTGGTCGTGGCGGACAAAATATTAAGCTAGCAAGCCGCCTAACAGGCTGGAAGCTTAACGTTATGTCATTGGCTGATGCTGATGAGGCGCAAGCCAAAGAAGCGCAAAAAACAGGTGAAAAACTTGCAGAAAAATTAGGCGTTGACGCAGAAGTTGCGGGCGTGTTAGTCGATGAAGGTTACACAAGTCTAGACGAAATTGCAGAGGCTGATTCTGATATCCTTTCAAAAATTGAAGAATTTGACGAAGAAATGGTTGAAGAGTTGCAAGAAAGAGCCCAAGACGCTCAGCTTGTAAAGGCACTTGGCGATGCCGAGGCAACAGATGTCTTGTTAACTATTGAAGGTGTTGATGAGGCATTAGCCGCCGCCTTGGTTGATGCAGAGATCGACACAGTGGACGCTGTAGCAGAACTCTCAATTTTCGAATTGTTAGAGATTCAAGATATTGGCAATGAAAACGCTTCTGCTGTTATTATGACCGCTCGAGAAAATGAAGGCTGGTTTGACTGATTGGTTGGTAAGAGCAATTACGAACACATTCAACAATAAATAGAGGCAATCAAAAATGGCACATACGGTAGAAAGCTTATCTAAATTACTCAAAAAAACACCCGACGAGGTGATATCGATTTTGTCCGCCGCCGGCATTGAAGGCAAGGCGCACGACTCTGATATTTCAGGAGACGAAAGAAAAGTTTTGATGGCGAATTTGAGCAAACGCTCAGGCACTAAATCAAGTATTTCTGTTTCACGTAAAACACCTAAAGTGACATCGACTTCTGGTGGTGTTAAGATTCAAGTCAAGAAAAAACGTCAAACAGCGCCAGTCGCTACTGTGGTTGATGAGAGTGTTGAAGAAGCTGCCCAAAAGGCACAAGAAGCGCTTGAAGCCGGTAAATTGGCTGAGGAAAAACAACAAGAACAGGACGCCAAGCGTCATGGTGTAATCAAAGAGAAAAAAGAGCAAGACGCAGCGCGTCAAGTTCAGAAAGAGCAACAAGAGACTGAAGAAAAAACCCAAGTAGTGGCGGCAGCGGAAGCAGAAAAGAACGCCAAGGTCAAAACTGATGCACCGAAGGCAAAAGAGACAAAACAGCCTCAAAGATTACGAAATGCTGGGACACCTGCAGCAACACCTAGACGCAAACAACTGCATGTTGCTCACCACAATCCAAATCGCAAATTAAAGAAGAAAGATCGCACAAGGCTTTCACAAAAAGTTCAGGACGAACAAGCACAGCATGCTTTCCATAAGCCTGTCGATAAAATCATTCACGAAGTCGCTATTCCTGAAAATATTAAAATTTCAGACTTGGCATTAAAAATGGCTACTAAGGCCGGCGAAGTATTAAAAGTGATGATGGGCATGGGTGTTATGGCCACACTGAACGACGTTATCGATCAAGACACAGCGATGCTGGTCGTTGAAGAGATGGGCCACAATCCGGTTGCCAGTAATGAGGAGACCGTTGAAGACACACTTGTAAAAGACGCCGGTGATGATGAAAACGCGACAGTAAGGCCACCGGTGGTTACCATCATGGGCCATGTTGATCATGGCAAAACCTCACTTCTTGACTACATTAGAAACACCAAGGTAACCGCTGGTGAAGCGGGCGGCATTACGCAGCATATTGGCGCTTACCAGGTGAGTCCTAACGGCAATACCATTACTTTTATTGACACACCAGGTCACGCTGCGTTTTCTAAAATGAGATCTCGTGGTGCTGGCGCAACTGATATTGTGGTTTTGGTTGTGGCTGCTGACGATGGTGTTATGCCACAAACGATTGAATCGATTAAGCACGCTAAAGTAGCTGGCGTACCAATCATTGTTGCCATTAATAAAATGGACAAAGAAGGTGCTCAGCCAGATAAAATCAAGCAGGTACTGTCAACACATGACGTTATCTCAGAAGACTGGGGCGGCGACGTGATCATGGTTGGTGTTTCAGCGCATACTGGCGAGGGTGTTGATGCGCTTCTTGAGGCGATTACATTAACGGCTGAAATATCTGAATTTAAGGCTGATGCTAGCAAACCGGCCAGCGGTATTGTGCTGGAAGCAAGATTAGATAAAGGCCGTGGCAAGGTAACAACGATTCTTGTGCAATCAGGCACCTTGAGAAAAGGCGATACGGTGATTGCCGGCCTAGAATACGGTAAGGTTAAGCAAATTGTCGATGATACGGGCAAGCCAATCAAAGAAGCCAGCCCATCAATGCCAGTTGAAATTTTGGGCCTTTCTGGTGTGCCAGATTCCGGTGCCGAGGTTTTGGTGGTAGAAAGTGAGCGTAAAGCGCGTGAAGTTGCTGAGTTCAGAAAAGCCAAAGACCGTGAGGCCAAATTGCAGAAGCAACAAGCAGAGAAAATGGATAACTTCTTCTCCAAAATGGAAGAAGGCGATGTTTCTACAGTTAACGTGCTGCTTAAATCTGATGTTCGTGGTTCAGCGCAGGCATTGGTTGAGGCATTAGAGGAATTATCAACTGACGAGGTTCGCGTAAAAGTAGTCTCTTCAGGTGTTGGTGGTATTAACAATACAGACGTATCACTTGCCAGTGCTTCAGATGCAATCGTACTTGGTTTTAATGTTCGTGCTGATGCTGTTGCCAGAAAAACAGCCGATACTGAAGGCGTTAGAATCGAATATTACAGCATTATCTACAACCTCATTGATGACATTAAAGGCATCATGAGTGGCATGCTTGCGCCTGAGTTGAGCGAGAACATTATTGGTATTGCTTCTGTTAAAGACGTCTTTAGATCACCTAAGTTTGGCGATATTGCAGGTTGTATGGTTGACGAGGGCGTTGTTAGAAAAGATAGCCCAATTCGTGTTCTTAGAGACAGTGTTGTTATCTATGAAGGCGAGTTAGAATCATTAAGACGCTTTAAGGACGATGTTAAGGAAGTGAAGTCCGGTACCGAATGTGGTATTGGCGTACTGAACTACAAAGATGTTCAGCCAGGCGATCAGATTGAGGTCTTCGAGCGTGTTGAGCGCACTCGTACACTGTAGAGGTGTCTTCAGTGGCACAGCAACCTAGCTACAGAATACAGAGAGTCAACGAGCTTATCAGAAGGGAGCTTGTGATGTTGCTTAGGAAAGAAGTCAATGACCCTCGCCTGAAAGACGTTGTTGTAACGGACGTGATTGCCAGTCGTGATCTGAGTAGTGCTAGGGTGTTTTTCTCCTGTGCAGAAGACGCGCAAAAAGAAGTAAGCACTCTATTACAAAAAGCCAGCGGTTTTTTCCGCACGCGCCTAGCAAAAGTGCTTGATTTGCGACACACACCCACCCTGAGTTTTATTTACGATACTGCGCCGAATACTGGCGCTAGAATTGAAGACTTGCTAAGCAAGCTTTAACGCGCCTCTAGGATGTCTAGAAGGAATAACGAGACCTTTTCATAAATACCCTTGAATTTGATAGTGGGTTTTTTACGTTTTACAAGGCATAATTTTTGAAGCTCTACTTGTGGTCAAGTGATAAAATTTAACACTGTAAAATGGTAAAAACCTCCTATCCCTTAGGGCTGGAGGCAAAAAATGGTAAAAATCCTCTAAAAACCCTTATCAATAGGCAAGCTATTAATTGCAAATTTTTAACTAATTTTTCCTAATTTTTTTCACGCAGCAAACTCTAGGATATTTATGAAAAGATCTCGAGGCAGAGATATAAATGGCGTTATTTTGCTAGATAAGGCCACAGGCATTAGTTCTAATTTCGCATTACAGCAAGTCAAGCGTTTGTTTTTTGCCAAAAAAGCCGGCCATACCGGGAGTCTTGACCCTCTAGCCAGCGGACTATTGCCTATTTGTTTGGGCCAGGCAACCAAGGTGGCGCAATTCCTGCTCGACGATAATAAGCGTTATTTTGTCCGTGGCAAACTCGGCCAAATAAGTGACACTGGCGATGCTGAGGGAAAAATATCAAGTTTTGGCCCAACCGAAGGCATTAACGAGCCGAGTGTTGCACAAGTTTTGCCAGAGTTTCTTGGCAATATCAAACAAGTGCCGCCGATGTATTCGGCACTAAAGCGAGACGGAAAACCTCTTTACGAGCTGGCACGACAAGGCATTGAAGTTGAGCGCGAAGCGCGATCAGTAACAATTCATGAGATTAATTTTTTAGGCCTTGAGGGCGATGTTTTGAGCCTGGATATTGCTTGCTCAAAAGGCACTTACATCAGAACTTTGGTTGAAGACATTGGCAAAGTGCTTGGCTGTGGCGCCCACGTTATTGAGTTAAGGCGCACAGGTTTTGCTCATTTTGATTTGACTGATAGCATTTCTTTTGAGCAACTGGAGGCACTCAAAGACGATGATTTTGAAGCGCTAGACGCGTTGATTCTTGGTGCTGATACCATGCTACCAAACTTTGATTCTGTGCTCTTAAACGCTGAGCAAACGAGTGATATTAAGCTCGGTAGAAAGATCCAATACGGCGATTATACTGAAGTGCAAAAGTTGAAATTGTTTGATGAAAATCAACAGTTTTTGGGTATTGGCGAAAGCAGTCTTGAGGGCGAAGTTTTGCCAAAACGCTTATTTGTTTAAGAGCTTTCACCGTCATTTGATGAATACCGTCTAAAGACGTTCGACAGTGGCATAAATTATATTTTTTCCAGTGATTTTTAAGCTCTGACTGGTTTCACCGCATAGCTTTAATAAATGACCTGCAGGAAGTTTACAAAGCGTTTTTTTATCTTTCTCGACAAGCACCGTTGAGTTTGATAAACCATATATAAAGGCTAATTCTTTGCTATCTAAAGAGGTCTTCTTGCAAGCCTTAAATGTTTGAAGCTTTCCATCAAAATAATGATTTTTTGTCATTAGATTAAAATCGGAAATTGGACCTTCGTGCAGTGTGGCGTAAGTTTTGCAGCTTCCGTCAAATATGGCAATACTAAGCAGAGCGCTTAATGAGTCACAAGTCATATTATTATGAACAAGTTCAATTCCAGCGCCTTTTATCAGGGTCAGATGTCGCAAATAGCCTGAGAAGTTTGAAAACGCACCATTTTCATCAACGCTTGCAATACTGAGCCGCCAATCAAAGTCAGTGATTGTGCCGCCTGCACTAATGGCAAGCTCTATTGTTTCGCCCTTGCCATTTTTCCAAGGGATAACTTTAAATTCAGACGGCTTAATCACTTCTATCACAGTGCTTTTGTTATCTAAGTTTCAAGACTGTAACGAGAGCCAGGATGAGTGAGTTTGCTATAAGTGGCGGGCGTATTGCCGCTCCATGTAATACGGGTAATCATTATACAGGGCGAGTCTTTGTCAATTTTGAGCAGCTCGGCAACACCGCTATCTGCAGCTATTGCTTCAATAATATGTTTTGCGTCAGAAAGGGGGGTTGTCTGTTTGAGATAATGATTTGCTGTTTCTGTCGCCAAATCAACTTCTAGATAGTTAGGCACTTGTTTTTTACTTATGAAGCGCTCTTCCAGTTGAATTGGCTCATCATTTTCGAAATGCAAGACTAAAGAGTAAAACAACTGTGTGGCACTTCCAAGGTCAAGAAATCGACTTGCTTGTGGCGGTGCATCAATTTGTTTATGTGAAATGACTTGGGAGAAAAAGTGATTACCTCGAGCTTTAACTTCCTCGGATATATCTTTAATTTGCAAGACTGATTTAACGGGCAAGCTTTCACTAACAAAGGTACCGAGACCCTGAACACGGTAAAGAATGCCTTCTTCTGTTAACTCTTTTAGTGCTCGGTTGGCCGTCATTCTGCTCACGGAAAACTCTTGACAAAGGCTATTTTCAGAAGGTACTTTTGTGTGCTCCAGCCATCGTTTGTTATGGATTCCGTCAATAATATGTTGTTTTACAACTTGATATATAGGTTTTGTATTTCTCATAGGGGGTCTATTATACGGATTATCTACGACTTATTTTTCTTACTTGTATATACAAGTATAATCAACTATAACTTGTTAACGAATTTGAGAAGAAAATGATTAAAGCTCCGCACGGAACAAAGCTAAGTTGCAAAGGTTGGCACCAAGAGGCAGCAATGCGCATGTTAATGAACAACCTTGATCCAGCAGTTGCTGAAAAACCGGACGAATTGATTGTTTATGGCGGCAACGGTAAAGCCGCTAGAAACTGGGAGTGCTACCATAAGATCATTTCAACTTTGAAGCGTTTGAATAATGACGAAACCTTGTTGATCCAATCAGGAAAGCCGGTGGGTGTTTTTAGAACGCACGAGGAGGCGCCAAGAGTGATATTAGCAAATTCTCACCTCGTTCCAAGATGGGGTAATTGGGATAAATTTAGAGAGTATGAGAAAGCTGGGTTGACAATGTATGGCCAAATGACCGCAGGGTCATGGATTTATATTGGTTCACAGGGGATCTTGCAGGGTACTTATGAAACTTTTGCCGAGTGTGCTAAGCAAAACTTTGGTGGCGATCTTTCTGGTCGGCTGGTCGTTACTGCGGGTTTAGGTGGAATGGGGGGCGCACAACCATTGGCAGCCACTATGAACGGCGGTGCATGCTTGGTTGTTGAGGTGGACGAGTCTCGCGCACAAAAAAGACTGGAAACGGCCTACTTGGACGAAATTTCATACGATCTCGACGAGGCTTTGGAGAGAGTGCTTAAGGCCAAGGAAAACAAAGAGTCTTTATCTGTTGGACTTGTTGCAAATATTGCCGATGTGTTGCCTGAAATGCTAAAAAGAGGCATTATTCCAGACGTTCTCACTGACCAAACGTCAGCACACGATTTGCACCTCGGTTATTTACCGTCCGGCTATGATGTCCGGGCCTCAGAAAATTTTCGAAATAAGGACCCTCAAGGGTATCAACAGGCTGTGCTTGACTCGATGCAAGTGCATATGGAGACAATGCTTGAAATGCAAAAACAAGGCGCCATTACATTCGACTATGGCAATAATATTCGCGGCCAAGTGGCGGACCTTCGAGGCATGGAAGAGGCGTTTAACATTAAGGGGTTTGTGCCACTTTACATTCGACCCCTATTTTGCGAGGGCTCTGGGCCGTTTAGGTGGGTGGCACTATCAGGAGACCCTGAAGATATTTACACAACAGATAAGATGATATTGGAGACATTTCCTCACAATGAGCCTCTAGCTAAGTGGATTCATAAAGCGCAAAATCAGATTCAATTTCAAGGTTTGCCTGCTAGGATTTGCTGGCTTAATTACGGCGAGCGTGAAGAAATGGGGCTTAAATTTAACTGGCTCGTTAAACAAGGCAAGGTCAAAGCGCCGATTGTTATAGGAAGAGATCATTTGGATTGTGGCTCGGTCGCATCGCCTAATCGTGAAACCGAAGGAATGATGGATGGCTCGGATGCTATTGCGGACTGGCCATTGCTAAATGCCATGTTAAATACGGCGTGCGGCGCAAGCTGGGTGTCGCTGCACCACGGTGGTGGTGTCGGTATTGGTTACTCGATTCATTCTGGCATGGTGTGTGTCGCTGACGGAACAAGCATGGCTGATAACCGCCTTTCTAGAGTGCTTACAGCTGATCCGGGAACGGGCGTTATGAGACACGCTGATGCGGGTTATGATATTGCCAAAAATACTGCAAAGAATAAAGGTGTTGATTTGCCTATGTTGGAGGACTAAACAATGATTAGCCTGAAAGATTTACACGCTGATCTTGATAAAGCCATCGCTCTTGTTGTTAAAGATAGAAGTGCTGTAATAAAATCGAGAAAAGTTGTTGACGCGGCACTTAGTGATGGTAAGACTTACTACGGCATTAATACCGGCTTTGGCTTCTTGGCAAATAAGAGGATTGATGCTGACAAACTGGAAAAATTGCAGAAAAACTTGCTATTAAGCCATGCGGTGGGTCTTGGGGATTTTGTGCCTAAAGATATTACAAGGCTGATGCTTAAGCTTAAAGTTTACAGTTTGAGTTTGGGTTATTCCGGCGTATCCCTTGAGACTTTTGATCGCCTGCTGATGTTCATAGAAAATGACTGGATTTCAGTTGTTCCCAGCAAGGGTAGTCTCGGTGCATCTGGAGATTTGGCGCCTTTGGCGCACCTATGTTTGCCTCTGATTGGCAAAGGGGAGTTTTGGGCTGACAATAAAAAAGAGATGGTTTCTGCAAAATCTGTTTTAGAAAAGGCAGGCCTACAGCCGGTTATATTAAAAGCAAAGGATGGCCTGGCGTTAATCAATGGAACACAGCTTATGACTGCGTATGGCGCCCATATTCTTCAAAGGGCTCAAAGTTTAGTAAAAAATGCCGACATCTTGGCTGCAATTTCGCTTGAAGCATTAAAGGGGAGTATTAAGCCATTTGATGAGAAAATCCAGGCAGTTAGGCTTCAGCCCGGTCAAAAAAAAGTTGCTTATAATGTAAGGGCTTTACTGCAGGGCTCTGATATCCTTGAAAGCCACAAGCATTGCGAGAAAGTCCAAGACCCTTACTCTTTAAGGTGCGTACCCCAAGTGCATGGCGCAACACGAGACTTATTGGACTACGCCAATACAGTTTTTGAGAATGAGCTTAACTCGGTAACGGATAACCCGCTCGTGTTTGATGATGGCGATATTATCAGTGGTGGCAATTTTCATGGCCAACCTTTGGCTTTAGCAATGGACTCTGCTGCCATGGCGCTTGCTGAAATTGCTAGTATTTCCGAGCGTCGAATTTATTTGTTATTACAAGGGTTAGACGGCCTGCCGACAGTTCTGGTGAATGACAGTGGAGTTAATTCTGGATTTATGATCCCGCAATATACGGCTGCGTCTTTGGTTTCTCACAATAAGATACTATGTCATCCTGCATCCGTTGACTCTATTCCTTCCTGCTTGGGCCAAGAAGATCACGTAAGCATGGGCAGTATTTCTGCCATTAAACTACTGGAAGTGCTGAAAAATGTAGAGCAGGTTATGGCAATCGAAGCATTTACTTCAGCACAAGCACTTGATTTTAGGCACCCTACGATCGCAGGAGTGGGAGTTGAGGCGGCGCATGCAGAAATAAGAAAGCACGTCTCCCATAAGGAGGCGGATGACTTTTTTAGACAAGATATCGATGCTTGTATTGAGCTACTTAGATCCAATTCAATCCTTTCAAGTGTTGAATCCTCAATTGGCGCTTTGCAATGATAAAGATTGACAATATCAACTTAGCTCAGTGTTTAGATAGCGGTACCCAGAGTGAAATCCATCTTATGAAAGACGCCGTTGTTGTTTGGGATGGTAATTTGATAGAATGGGTGGGCAGTAAAAGTGAGTTGCCCAAGAAATACAAGAACATTCAAACGGTTGATGGCCAAAAAGCCCTTTTGTTACCAGGCTTGATTGATTGCCATACTCATTTGGCTTTTGGCGGCTGGCGAAGCGATGAATTTGGCGAAAGAGTGGCTGGCGTTCCATATGCTGAAATTACTGCGCGTGGCGGCGGTATTTCCTCGACGGTGAAGGCAACTCGTGCAGCAACAGAGGATGACTTGTATTCACGAAGCTATAACTTCTTAGAAAAAATGAGAGCGCTTGGAGTCACCACTGTCGAGTGTAAAAGTGGCTATGGCCTGTCCCTAGATGATGAGATGAAGCTCTTGAGAGTCTATCGGCGACTTGGCGAAAGCCAACCGCTTAGAATTGTTCCAACCTTTCTTGGTGCTCACCTTGTTCCACAAGGTACAACTAGGGAAGAATATTGCAAACTGGTTGTTGATAAAATGATTCCAGAGGTTGCGAAAAATGCCTTAGCAGAATTTTGCGATGTGTTTGTTGACGACCATGCTTTTTCTGTAGAAGAGGCGACGCTCATTATTGCCAAGGCAAAAGAGTGCGGGCTACAAATTAAACTCCATGTTGACCAGCTTTCAAACGGCAAAGGCGCCGAGTTTGCAGCCGAGTGTGGCGCAACTTCCGCCGATCACTTGGAGTATATTTCAGAAGACGGTATTCAGGCAATGAAGCGCTCAGGAACGGTAGCTGTTAGCTTGCCTTTGGCGACGCTTTACACTTTTCAAAAGCCTCTTGATGCAAGAGCGCTAATTGATGCTGGCGTTGATGTAGCGATTGCAACAGACTTTAATCCCGGTTCAGCGCCAAGCTATCATTTGCCACTCGCTATGATGCTTGGTTGTACATTAAATCGCATGAGCCCTGCAGAAGTGCTTAAAGCTGTGACGATTAAGGCCGCAAAAGCGCTTGGCAAAATCGACACGATAGGTTCGATTGAGGTTGGGAAAAAAGCGGATTTTGTGTTAATCGACACTCCGAGTATCGACCACTGGATGTATCACTTTACCGAGAATGCAAATCGATTAACAGTTATTAATGGAAACACTGTCTTTAAGGCGTAGAAACGGACTTGAAATGAAAAATTGGAAATTTAAAGGTATCTATTTAAAAAAAGGGTGGATTTCGCCGGCCTATATCTCAACTGATGAGGGTGGCAAGATCATAGCGATCTCCAATGAATCTCCAGCAGTGCTCGATGAGGTTGTGAATGGTTATGCAATTGCACCAATAATCAACGCTCATTCGCATGCTTTTCAGTACGGCATGGTGGGGTTGACTGAAAATATACCAAAAGGTCAGGGTGGTGATAATTTTTGGAGCTGGCGCGATAGGATGTATCGTATAGCAGATCAAATAACGCCTGAGCAGGCAGAGGCAATTGCTACAATGCTTTATGCTGAAATGACTCGTGTCGGCTATGGTCATGTAGTTGAGTTTCACTACTTGCGAAATGACAAATCTGGAAAATACTACGATAATCCTAATGAAATGTCCGACAGGCTTATTTCTGCTGCAAAAAAAGCAGGCATAAAGATCACTCTTGTGCCGGTTTACTATCGCTGCTCAGGTTTTGGCAAAGGTCCATCATACGCACAACGACGTTTTCAATTTTCTTCAACAGAGGATTATTTTAAGCACATTGAGTCACTTAAATCACAATATAAAGACGACCCAGGTGTTGACATCGGCCTTGGCTTACACTCGATGAGGGCGGCATCATCACAAGAGATTAAAGAAATTATTGCCTACAATAAAGAACTGCCATGCCATTTACATATTTCAGAACAAATGCAGGAAGTCAACGCCTGTGTAGAGCACCTTGGTGCGAGACCCGTGGAATGGCTCACAAACGAAACAGAAGTTGGGTCCAACTGCCACTTGGTGCACAGTACACACATAAACGAATCGGAAATGAGTGCGATTATTAAGGCAAATGCAAACGTTGTGGTTTGTCCCACTACCGAAGGCAATTTGGGCGACGGTTTTTTTCCTATCGCGGAATATATTAATAACGGTGGTCGCTGGTGTATTGGCTCTGATTCACACATCACTCTCAATCCATTTGAAGAGGTTCGACTACTAGATTACGGACAGCGTATGGCAAAGCAACAACGCAATGTTTTTCTTAATGCCAAGGCGGGTGACAGTGCCGCACTCGCGCTTGAAGCGGTGATTGATAATGGTAGAATGGCTGCAGGCAAACAGACGCAAGATTATTTTGAAGTTGGCTCTGATTTAGACGCAGTGATTGTTGATGCAAATTCGCCGTTAATGGGCCGGGCAAGCGACGAAGGCAGATTAGCAACGATTGTTTATGGGTTGGATATTGGCGCAATTAATGGGCAAATTAGCAGTGGCAAGTGGGTTGTAAACTCTGGCCACCACACCAACAAAGAAGAAATATTGAATGCTTTTAGCAAGGCTCTTTGCGACATTCATTGATAAGTTTTTCTGCGAAGAGTTTGCTTAAAACAGAGTTCAATTGTTTTCGAGTTTAATGACTTTGTTGGTAGCTCTTTCTCTCTAGACTATAATAAGCGCTAGACTTGCGAGGCCGCTCGCACGTTGTATTATAGTGATTACAAAAGGAAATACATGAAAGTACTGGTTGTTGGCTCTGGCGGCAGAGAACATGCGCTTGCATGGCAATGTGCAAGTTTTGATGAAGTTGAGGCTGTTTTTGTGGCACCGGGTAATGCGGGTAGTGCACTGGAGGATAAAATTTCAAATATTGAAATTGACTCGGAAGACATTGATGCCCTAATTGTTTTTGCTAAAAAAAAGCTAATTGATATCACTATTGTTGGTCCGGAAGCGCCCTTGGTTCTTGGCATTGTCGACGAATTCAGGAAATCAGGACTGGCTATTTTTGGACCAACTCGCTCAGCTGCTCAACTGGAGGGTTCAAAAGCTTTTTGTAAAGACTTTCTTCAGCGCAACAACATTCCGACCGCTTTTTATCAGGTGTTTACCGAAGAGGCTGCAGCCATTATGTATGTCAAGGAAAAAGGCGCGCCGATTGTCATTAAGGCAGACGGCTTGGCGGCTGGTAAGGGTGTGATTATTGCCAATACTGTGCAAGAGGCTTATGACGCCATTCATGATATGCTCCAAGGCAACCGCTTTGGTGATGCTGGTTCACGAGTTGTCATCGAAGAGTTTTTAGTCGGTGAAGAGGCCAGTTTTATTGTGATGGTTGATGGTAAAAACATTTTGCCGATGGCCACTTCTCAAGATCATAAAGCCAGAGATAATGGCGACAAAGGGCCAAACACAGGTGGCATGGGTGCTTACTCTCCTGCGCCAATTGTAAGCCAAGCTATTTTTGACGATGTGATGGAAACTGTTATTCGAACAACGGTCGACGGCATGGCCGAAGAGGGCATGCCATACACAGGTTTTCTTTATGCCGGACTTATGATTGACGACAAGGGCAAGGCTAAAGTGTTGGAGTATAACTGCCGATTTGGCGACCCTGAAACTCAGCCAATTATGATGCGTCTACAATCAAATTTAGCTAAACTTTGCTTGATGGCAGTTGACGGAAGGCTTGATGAGGCCACGATTGAGTGGGACGAGCGCTCTTGTTTGGGTGTGGTATTGGCCGCAAAAGGCTATCCAGATGCTTATCAAAAAAGTGAAATCATTAACTTGCCAGAAAGTACAGCCAATGCCAAAGTTTTTCATGCTGGCACGCAACTCTATAAAGACAATGTCGTAAGCAATGGTGGGCGTGTGTTGTGCGCAACCGCCCTAGGAAAAGACATAAAACAGGCGCAAGCAAATGCCTATGCTCTATTGCAGAAAATTGACTGGCAGGGCTCTTATTATCGCACCGATATTGGCTTTAAGGCGCTATGATACCCGCGCTGACAAATGACCATCATCGGCGTTGATGAGGCGGGTCGTGGTCCACTGGCAGGCAGCGTTTTGGCCGCAGCTATTATTATGCCGGCTGGTCTTACATTACCCAGCTTAACTGACTCAAAAAAACTTAGCGAAAAAAGACGCGAGACACTCTATCGGCAATTGACCCAAAGCTGCGATTGGGCGGTTGGCGAGGCCAGTTGCGCTGAGATCGATCAAATAAATATCTTGCAAGCCACTATGGTGGCAATGCAACGTTGTATTTTAAAACTGCAGAGAGACTATACACAACAAACCAGTATTTCTGACTACAAAGTGCTTGTTGATGGCAATCGTTGCCCTGACGTTGAAAATTGCCAAGCAATTATCAAGGGAGATTTAAGCGAACCGGTGATTTCTGCCGCATCTATTATTGCAAAAGTAACTCGGGACAGGCAAATGAAAGAGCTTGATATCCTGCATCCTCAATATGGTTTTGCAAAGCACAAAGGCTATGGCACGAAGATACACATACAGGCTTTGATGGAGTATGGACCGATAGCGGGCGTTCATCGCTATTCTTTTGCGCCAGTACGTAAGCTTGTCAACTAGAGGGCGTCTATTTGTTCTTGAAGGGCAGCTTGGGCGTCTTTAAGTTCAGATTTTTTGGCTTCAAGAGCAGCTCTTTTTTCGGCCTCAGCCTGTTTAAGTTTGTCCCGCTCAATCTCTTCTGCGGGTCTTTTACTAAGATAGTTAAACAACCTCAACACTTTGGTTACATTTTTTGCTTTCGCTGCTTGGTTGGTCGCATGCTCAGCTTCACGCTTGGTTACAGCGCCCATCAAATAAACCGTTTTACGTTCGGTTAACACTCTGACGTGTGCAGGGTGAAACACTTCTTGGTTTTGGAAAAGTGCCTCTACCTGAAGGGCGATTAGACTATCCTTGGTCCTTGAAATGTAGCTACTGGTTGGCATTACCGCAACTTCATTAACAAGTCGCGCAATTTGCGATGATTTGGATTTAATTCGCTTTTCAAGACGCAATTTTAGTTCGACACTTGGTGCCTCGCCTGTCATTAAAACAACACCATCATAAATCATGAAGTTGACATGTGTGCCATCAAGCATTACATCGTCTTTAATAATGTTGTTGAGCCTGATGTAAAGTGTTTTGTCGTCGAGAATGGTGCCTGCGCTGCGACGATCATTGGCAACCGTAAGAACAGAACTGACAGCGGTAACGCCCTGTACGATTGGAGAGCAAGCTGAGAGAAGCATTGATGACACTAACAAGGCACTTAGTAGTATTGCTTTTTTCATAATCTCCCATTGAGCTCAAAGGCGCTCTGTATCCATGTAATTGTAGGACATTTTAAATCAGATTCCACGCCAACAACGTCAAAGCGACAGAGAAAATGTTGACACTCTGGGTGTTTTTGCAAATATAGCTGGGCAGCGTGTATTAATTTTCGTTGTTTTGAGAGAGTTACCGTCTCTAGTGCCGTGCCATAAGAGGTGTCTTTTCGATAGCGAACCTCCACAAAAACCAAAGTGTCCACGCTTTTATCAAGCATAATAATATCTATTTCGCCTAACTTGGTTAGGTAGTTTTGCGTAATCAGCGATAAGCCTTGTTGTTTTAAATAATCCAACACCAAAGCTTCCGCCTTGTTGCCAATTCTGCGTTTAAAACTAAACATTTATCAGGAGACCTTTGCAACATTCATTTTAAAATTTGCTGAGAGAGAAAAATGAATAAAAAAATGTGTAAAAGTATAAAATTAATAGCATTAGCTATTGATGAGAATTTTTCTGCATTTTTTATTATTTTTAGCCTCAGCCCTTTGGGATAGGGAGTCTTTTTTGTTTTCCTGCGTTAAATTTTATCACTAGATACCAGTAGAGTCTCAAAAATTATGCCTTGTAAAAATGAAAAAGAAATCCGTTATCAAATCTAAAATGAATATTGCAAAGGTCTCGTTAGGTACACTTTATATTGTTGCAACCCCAATCGGTAATCTGGATGATATCAGCTTTAGAGCAGTTTCTGTTCTTAAAAGTGTCGATCTTATTCTCGCAGAAGATACACGCCACAGCAAAAAACTATTAAGTCATCTCGATATTTCGACTCCGCTCAAGGCTTTTCATGAACATAATGAGCGCGATAAAACGCAAACTATTATTGATGAATTGAGTGCTGGAAAATCCATTGCGTTGATTAGCGATGCAGGTACACCACTGATTAGTGACCCTGGTTATGTGTTGGTTGCTGAGGCAAAAAAAGCAGGGATTCAAGTGTCGCCATTACCAGGCGCGAGCGCTTTGATAGCAGCGCTCTCTGCTGCTGGACTGGCCAGTGATCATTTTACATTTTTTGGCTTTTTACCGAGCAAACAAGCGGCGAGATTAAAAGCATTGCAAATGCTGGTAAGCCGCAAGGAGACCAGTATTTACTATGAATCGCCTAAGCGTATTCTGGCAACAATGACAGACATGTTGTCTGTGTTGGGAGAGAGCCGTGAAGTGTGTCTAGCAAAAGAGCTAACAAAAGCGTTCGAGACCATTCATACCGACAATATACCCAGTTTAATCGAGTATTTAACCGTTGATGTGAATCATCAAAAAGGTGAGTTTGTGATCATTGTCTCTGGCGCAAATAAAGCAGACGCAGTTGAAGGTGAAGTGATGCTGGATACTTTGTTGCCGATTCTTTGCGCGGAGATGGGCGCCTCTAAAGCAGCCAAACTTGCTGCTAAAATAACAGGCATTGATAAAAAACATTGCTATCAAAGAGCAATTAAATTAGGCTAATTTATGAGTAATTATTACACACACCATATTTTTTTCTGCAACAACATTCGCACAAATGGCAAACAGTGCTGTTCACAAAACGGCGCAAAAGAGCTCTATCGCTACGCTAAAGACAAATGTCGCGAAACGTCAATGCTTGGCGAAGGGCGTTTTGGTGTCAGCGAATCGCGCTGCCTCGGGCGCTGTGAGCACGGCCCCGTTGCCGTGGTTTACCCCGATAATGTTTGGTACAGCTACATCGATGAAGAGGACATCGATGAAATCCTAGAATCACACCTCGAGGGCGGAAAAGTCGTTGAGCGCCTAAAAATCAAGTAATTAAGTTCAGTCGTTGACCTGTCGGGCCGCTATGCCTTTGATTATATAGGGGTATAGATTGTCAGCAATAACTTTGATTCCCAGTGCATTTGGGTGTTTAAAGTCGCCCTGTAAGTACTTCTCTTCTAGCGCAACATTTTCAAGCAAGAAAGGCATAAAAATCAAACCGTGTTGCTTCGCAAGGTCGCTGTACAGTCGATCAAATTGGCTTTGGTAGTCTTCGCCCATGCTCTCGGGTGAGCGCATACCTGCAAACACTAACGTGGCACCACTTTCTTTGATTTTAACAATCATCGTGCTGAGGTTTTCTTTGGTGAGTGCGGGATCGATGCCGCGCAACATGTCGTTGGCGCCGAGGCACAATACCACAACATTGGGCTTATCCTTAAGTGACCAATCAATTCGAGCCAAGCCATTGCTCGAGGTGTTGCCAGAGACACTGGCATTAATTAGTTTGACTGCTATGTTGTTTTTATCAAACTTAATGTTTAGCTCAGAGGCTAGATTTTCACTTTGCCTGAGCCCGTAGCCCGCCATTAAGCTGTCACCAAATAACATAATCTTAACGCTTTGTTCAGCAACGCTTGTGCTCGAAAACACAAACAGAAGTACAAAAAATAGGTTTGTAAAGGTTTTATTAAATGAGCAATTCATAATGAATCATTATATGATAATATGCGCAAACTAATGAATGAGTCAGCCATACAATTTAGTGATGTTTCACTGAGCTACGGCACGAGTGACAACCGTGTTGAGGTGCTCAAAGATGTCAGTTTTTCGATAAAAGCAGATGAAATTGTCTCCATTGTTGGGCCTAGTGGTTCGGGTAAAACCTCAATTATCATGCTTGCTGCTGGTCTAGAAAAAACCTCTTCAGGCGCTATTAAAATCAACAATGAGGACATTACAAGCCTTAATGAGAACGCACTTTCCTCGGTCAGACGCCAATATGTTGGCATTGTCTTTCAGTCGTTTTATCTAATCCCGAATCTTACCGCCCTAGAGAATGTGCTGCTGTCTTTGGAGGCTAATCAAAAATACAATAAGGACGAAGAGGCGATTAACTTATTAACCGAGTTTGGTTTGGCACATCGCATCCATCATTTGCCAAGCGAGCTTTCGGGCGGCGAGCAGCAGCGTGTGGCTATCGCTCGGGCTTTAATCAACAAACCTGCTATTATTTTGGCCGATGAGCCGACGGGAAATTTGGACGAGGCCACTTCCAAGAACATGATGCAACTGCTGTTTGATTACACCAGAGCACAGCAAACAGCTCTTGTGCTGGTCACCCATAACAGCGATCTCGCGAGCCAGTGCGACCGGATTATTGAACTCAGGGACGGCAGTATTGTTTAATTATCAGCAAGGGCTTTTTATACATCGCTACGCTGTTAGAGACATACGCCGCAGTTATAAAAAACTGTGGATTATTGCACTGACTTTGTTTATCAGCCTGCTGCTTTTGTCCCTAACTTTCTCCATTAAACAGTCGCTCAATGATGAAATTCAGGCCAACTCAAAAGAGTTGTTGGGTGGTGACGTGCAGATCAATAGTGGCGTTAAGCCGCTTTCAGACGAGCACCTGCAACAGCTTTCAAAGCTTGCTGAGGTTAGCCAAACTGTTAATTTTTTTACCATGTTGTCAAAACCAAGTGGCGGTGCTATTTTTACCGATCTAAGATCGATTGATGCGCATTATCCACTGTATGGTGAAGTGCAAACCGAGCCAGTAGGTGCGAGGGCACAGTTGCTTGTTGACGCGAAAGCACCAACTGTATTGATAAACGAAAACATTCAAAACCAATTGCAGCTCAAGGTTGGCGACGAGCTGAAGATCATGAGCACCATTTTTATTGTTGGCGGGGTGATTGTCTCGGTGCCCGATTTGACCAACAGTGCCGCTTTTGGTGAGTTTGCTATTATTAGTAAGCGCGAGTTTGCCAAGTTTGATCTAAGAACGGCCAGCAGTTTTTTACACCATGACACGCGACTGAAGATTGCCAAATCCAATGACTATCAAAGCAAGATTGAAACAGTGCAGTCGTTGCTAGAGGGTGATAAAAGCATTAGGGTGCGGTTGCCTCAGGACAGCGCACAAAATCTACGGCGCATTATTGATAATTTTTCCAATTTCCTCAATCTGGTATCTGTCAGTGCGATGATTATTGCCGGTATTGGTATTAGTAACACTTTGCTGTCTTTCATTAACCAAAGAAACACCAGTATTGCGATTAAGAAGTCACTGGGTTTTTCTGCTAAAACGATTCAACTCATCTATTTCTATGAAATATTGATGGTGTTGTTTGTCTCCTCCATTTTGGCTTATGCAGTGGGGGTGTTAAGCCCACTGGCGGCGAACGCGGTCATACCTGAGTCCTTTGGCATCTCGCTGCAACCGAGCTTCAGTCTGCTGGATTATGCCAATGTCGCTTTTATTGGTTTGTTGGTGGTGCTCATCTTCTCGATTCCTTCTTTGTATTCGATTCCATCCATTAAGGCTGCGGCCTTATTCCGTAATACTTTTCAGAGCGTTAATTTGCACTTCTCAGCGAAAAATATCGCCTATCTATTGATTTTGACCACCATCTTGGTGGCTTACTTTGTCTTGCAAACACGAGCACAACTGTTAACGCTGTACTACTTTTTGGCATTTTTTGTCAGTATTGCTATTTTTTACAGTGTGGCGAAATTCCTCATATTTGTTTTAAGGCGACTGCCTGCTTTCTCAAACAACACCTATAAAATCGCTTATCGAAACATTGCCAGTAAAAAATCTTTAGCGCCGATTATTACCATCTCATTGGGCATCGGCTTGACATTGCTTTTGATCTTGAGTTTTGTTGCCGACAACTTAAAACGAGAGGTTGTTGACAGTATTCCTTCGATGGCGCCCGATATTTTCTTTGTCAGTGTCAACAAGAGCGAGAAAGAACCACTAGAAGCGTTTATAAAAAATCTGGATGCTGATGCGGTAATGGAGTTCAACCCGATGGTAAGCGCGACATTTGTCTCGATCAATGGTCAATCCGTTGAGAAGCGTGTCTCGCGTGATAATCGTTCCCATTGGGCAATTGAGGGCGATAGGCGTATTTCTTGGTCGGAGTTTCCACCAGAGGACAATCCCATTGTTAAAGGCGAGTGGTGGCCTCCGGGCAACGCCGAGCAAATGCTGGTGTCGATGGATGCTCATATCGCAGAGGATCTTAATGTTGATGTTAACGATAAAATAACACTGAGCATCTTGGGCAGAGAGGTAACTGGCGTTGTTATGAATTTACGTCAAGTCGATTATCGAGGCATGGGCACCAACTTCGCCATTATGATTAACAGCGCCTTTGCCCAGAAACTGCCTTATGAGTACGTTGGCACGCTTAAATCCGAGATTCCAAGTGGCGAGATTCAGGCGCAAGTGGTGCGCCAATTTCCGAATATATCAGCCATTAAAATTGATCGACTGTTATCGAAAGTTGGCAAAATCATGAATAAGATCCTCATCGCAGTAACCAGCATTTCTCTGATTGTGATTGTCATTGGCATGATTGTCATCGTCAGCGCAGTCTTGGTGCAAACCAGTTTGCGTAAATACAACAATCTGATTTATAAAATATTGGGTGTTGATTTTGCCACCATTCTCAAAGCAATGACTTTGGAGTTCGCGATTATTTACTTTACCTTGATATCTTTCTCGATAAGCGCTGCTGTGCTAGCCTCGTATTTTGTTGTTGAGAATATATTTACCTTGGAGTGGCAATTTGATTTGGGCCTAACGTTGATGCTAACCGTGTCAACAGGCGTGGTGACGTTTGCGCTGATTTTGCTGGCGAACAGAAATATGTTCAGCCCCGCGGTTTACCCACTGATTCGCAACGAGTGATTAATTTATAGAAGAGCGCTGAGTTTTTGGTGAAGTGCGGCTACTTTTTCCTTCAAATCGATTATTTCCGAATTATTTTCGATAATATCGGTCGGTAAGTTGTCGCCCAGTTTTAATCGCTGTTTTCGGCTGCTTTGTGCCAAAAGCATGGCTTCTGCCTTTGATTTTTCGATATTTTCGCGTTTTTGCAGCCGTTTTAGCTGGTTTTCAACCTCGCAATCGACCACAATCGCTCTATCGAAGGTTTGCCAAAGGTTTTTTTCCACTAAAAGCGGCACAACAACAATTATTACGCCATTTTCATGCGCATCCATCGCCATTTGCATTTTTTCCAATATTTTTGGATGTAATGTTTGCTCTATCAGCGCTCGATTTCGCCCTTTTTTAAAGAGTTCATCACGTAAATATGGCCGATTCAGCGTGCCGTCATCATGCAAAATCGCTTCACCAAAATGTGTGACTAATTCGCTAAGTCCTGCAGTTCCCGGTTCAACGACTTCTCGGGCAATGATATCCAAATCGATAACGGGGGCGCCATGGCCTTCCAACAGAGCGCTAACTTGACTTTTGCCAGAGGCGATGCCGCCAGTAAGTGCGACTTTTAGATTGGATGTTGACATCTGTTCAATTCAAGGTTTAATCTTAATGTCTAAATTTTATAATGAAAGCGGACGGATAATCAGCTAATACATAACGGACTTGCTATAAATCCTAGATTTTCCTTGACATTTGGCGTAATTCTTTCGATAATATCGGGTCTTTTGGTTATGTAGCTCAGCTGGTTAGAGCACAGCATTCATAATGCTGGGGTCGGTGGTTCAAGTCCACCCATAACCACCATATTCCATACGGCTTCCCGCCATTCCACTTAAATCAAATAAATGCTCGGGCTACCACAGGGCTACCATTAGGATTTAGTACAATAATTATGTACT
>Ga0207991_1000398_pt1 | contig 29900 bp, 27 predicted proteins | sample ETN07SmetaG_FD_185786 | JGI IMG/M metagenome (GOLD analysis project Ga0207991, IMG submission 185786) | Marine microbial and viral communities from oxygen minimum zone, Eastern Pacific Ocean - ETNP2014F14-07SV275 (SPAdes) (version 2) | ecosystem: Environmental > Aquatic > Marine > Oceanic ...
GTATCGTTTCCGTTCGACTTGCATGTGTTAAGCATACCGCCAGCGTTCAATCTGAGCCAGGATCAAACTCTTCAGTTTAATCTTTGACTTTTTAGAACATTGGCAACACTTATAAATAAGTGCGCTTTGCGTTCAATTTTTTTAAAAGCTTAATTGCTTTAGTTTTTTATGTGCACTTGCACAATATTATTGTACGAGTGCCCACACAAGTTGCTTGATAAATTTTTAAAGAACTACCGGGTCAAATGAAGCACTAAATTGAATCATTTGCTCGGTGAAAGCGGGAAATTATACATGCCTAAATCTATGCGTCAACCTTTATTTGGATTATTTTCTAAATAAATCCAAAGTATGTGACTTCTCGCTGGTTACGCCACTTATAAAAGTGCGTAAAAACAATATTATAGGCCTTATTTTATTGTTTGTCTAATTTACGTTATTTCTTTGGTGTCAACGCTCCTAGACATCCTTTTTTGCACAAGGGTGCTTTAATCCTTCCCCTAGCTGACTACTTGTTAATAATAACATCATGATTGATTGTCAAATTCGGCTAATGTTCCAGTTGACACTCATCCTATAATTCATTTAGATTTTATCAATTATGAGAGATTTTTATAGTGTTAGAATGATGCAATTCAAATATTCCTGATACAGCTAAATGAAGTTATTGCTTAATAGTTTTCAAAACCGGCTTGAGGTGCTTTTCCCCGGCTTAATAGTGGTTGGCACCATTGCCGCGGCTGCTGGCTTTCTGAGCTCTCACTATAAAGCACCAGTGATGTTGTTCGCCCTCCTCATTGGTATTGCCTTTAACTTCCTCTCAAGCGATGAGCGCTGCGCACCAGGCATCGAGTTCTCAAGCAAGAAAATTTTGCGCTTTGGTGTGGCGTTATTAGGCTTTCGCGTCACGTTTGATCAGATCTTGGGTCTCGGTACCAATGCACTGTTATTTATACCACTACTTGTCATCCTTTCAATCGCACTGAGCTGGGGCATTGCCAAGCTGATGGGTAGGCAACATCTATTCGGCCTATTAACGGCTTGCGCTGTAGCCATTTGTGGTGCATCTGCAGCATTAGCTGTGGCCTCGGTACTGCCGAACTGGAAAGACAAACACCGTGACACCTTATTTACTGTGGTTTGTGTCACGGCCTTATCGACCTTTGCCATGATCGCCTATCCCATTCTGTTCTCAATGTTGGATTTCAGTGAAGCTGAAATGGGCATTCTCATCGGTTCGACAATTCACGATGTCGCCCAAGTGGTGGGTGCAGGTTATGCCGTCTCAAACGAAACCGGTGATGTGGCTACATTCATCAAGCTCCTCAGAATCTCAATGTTGCCGATTGTTGTGATTGTTATTGCACTGCTATTAAAGAGTGACAATGAGTCCAACACAATCAGCGGCAAAGCCTTTCCTTGGTTTGCGCTTGCCTTTGCTGTTTGTTTATTGGTGAATAGCACTGGCCTTATTCCTGCTGTTGTCTCAGAATTTCTCTCTTCTGTGTCTCAGTGGTTTTTAGTGTTTGCGATTGCCGGGCTTGGTGTCAGCACTTCACTTAAGTCAATGATGGAGCTGGGCGGCAAATCGATTGCATTGATTGTCTTGCAAACCGTCGTTTTATTGGTCATCGCAGTCTTGGCTGTTTCCACTGACTATATATAAGAGCATTTAACGAAACGTTATTTGCCAATACAAAATGATGAGAATATTTCTCCCAACAAGTCGTCAGAAGTAAATTCACCTGTAATACTGCCCAGTGAAATACTCGCTTGACGTAAATCCTCTGCCACCAGTTCACTGGCACCAGCTTCAAGTTGATGGATGGCATTTTCTACAAATTCAAGGGTGGCTTTAATCGCCATAATATGGCGCTTCCTAGCCAGCACAAGACCGTCGCCCACTGGATGATAGCCAGCCACATCAGCAAGTGATTGTTTTAACAGACTAACGCCTTCTTTCGACTTTGCCGATAAACTGATACTAACACAATCCTCACTATTTTGACTCTGCGGACGCTCATTCACCAAATCAATCTTGTTGCGAATTTCAATAATGGGTTTATTAACCACCTCAAACGGCAAGATAGAATGGTCAGCCGCACCATCTTTGGCATCAAATACCAATAACACCACGTCGGCATTGTCAATCTCAGCATGTGCTCGGCGAATGCCCTCTTGCTCCACAATATCCTCTGATTGATGCAATCCTGCAGTATCGATAATATGCAACGGCATGCCATTAATATGAATGGTTTCTTTTAATACATCTCTGGTTGTGCCAGCGATTGCCGTCACAATCGCACTCGGGCGCTCAGTCAGGGCATTAAGTAAACTCGACTTACCGGCATTGGGTTTACCGGCTATTGCGACGTGAATCCCATCTCTTAATAATGCACCTTGATTGGCACACTCTAAAATCTCAGTGAGCTCACAGGCTAAATTTTCCAATTTTTCCGCCACTTCATGGCTTGCCAAGAAATCAATTTCTTCATCAGAGAAATCAATGGTTGCTTCCACAAATACTCTTAAATTAATCATCGCCGTTGATAGGTGATTAATCTTATCGGAAAACTCGCCAGAAAGAGATCTGATGGCACAACGAGCAGATTGATCAGAGCTCGCTTGAATTAGGTCTTGCACCGCTTCCGCTTGCACTAAATCCATTTTGCCGTTAAGGAATGCTCGCTTAGAGAATTCACCTGGCTCAGCCAAACGTGCGCCAAGATTGGTAGCTACTTCAAGCAACTGTCGCATCACACTCATGCCGCCATGGCCTTGCAACTCAAACACGTCTTCGCCGGTGTATGAATGCGGATTAGGGAAGTAAATAGCAACACCCTTATCTATCTCATCACCTTCACCATCATAAAAAGAACCATAATAAGCGTAGCGCGGTTCAAGATTTCTTCGCAAGACTTGATTAGCGATGTCCGATGCTAATGGTCCAGAGATTCGCACAACGCCAATACCACCTTGTCCTACAGCCGTTGCCAACGCGCAAATTGTTTCTATCTTAGCCATCGATGGAAAAATACTCAGCAATAAATTCGTCAAAACTGATCTTGTCTTGCGACTCAATCTCGGCTTGCTGTCGAAGTGAAGACTTTGCCATTTCTCTTAAGTCGGAAAATTTCTTTTTGTCTATTTCTTGCTGTCGATACAAATCTTTATATTGGTGACTTATCTCATTAACGTATTGATAATAACCTTGTTTATTTTTCCGCATCTCCGCTAACATAATGGCAGAAGGTGTCAAAGCGGAGTTACAAATACGTTCAGCAATAATTCTAACCGACTTCTCATGCTCTGAACTTAATAGCTTAGAGCACGCCCTCACTTTTTCTACGATATCGAAGCCCCAGTCTTGCAAAGGTATTTCTTTTCCGTGTTTTTTTAATAGCAGGTCTGGATCGCGCCCTTTATGTGCTACAAGATGATTATTTGAGTCAATCTCAAAAAGTTCAGCAGTGGAAATGGGCGGAGATTTTTGCAGTAAGCAAAAAAGCAAAAAAGCCTCTAAAAAATGTATTTGTTGTTTGTCAATGCCCAGAGGATTTAGGGGGTTAACATCCAGCGATCGAAGCTCGATGTAGGCAATGCCACTCTTGTTGAGAGCGTTGAGTGGCTTATCAAAGCCATTCAATTTCGGTTTGGGGCGCACAGACGCATAATACTCATTCTCAATTTGCAGAATGTTGGTGTTTAGTTGTTGATATTCGCCATCTTTTTTCAAGCCGATGGCTTCGTAGTCGGCAGAACTGGTTTCCATGGCCGCACGAAGGCTATGAACATAGTGACATAAACTGTTGTAATTTGCCTTAACCCCCGCCTTATCTTCTTGAGAGTTTTGATACCCAATATCGCCCATACGTAGTGAGGTGGCATAGGGTAAGTAATAACTATTCTCATCAAACTCATGCAAATTATGTTTGTGGTAATCTTGCAAAAAAGACTTACAGATCGCTGCTGAAGCACCAAATAAATAGGAAATCAGCCAACCAAACCTAAGAACATTGCGCGTCAATGCCATATAGTGCTCATCAATAAAACATTGCATTGGTGTATCGGGCGCAATTAATTGTTGATAAGCCTGCCAATAATCTGGTGAAAATGAATAGTTAAAATGTATGCCAGCAATCGTTTGCATCACGCTGCCATAACGATTGGCAAGGCCATTTCTGTAAACCGTTTTCATCTTGCCGCGGTTGGAATCACCATACTGGGCAATTGGGATGTGTGCTTCACCCTTCGTGACACAAGGCATACTCGCCGGCCAATAACGTTGATCTGGAGGTAAATGGTGATAAACAAAATGCTGGGTAGAATCTAGGTCATCCAATACCTTATCGGCACTGTCAAAAGGTTTGGTGACCAATTCAATTAATGCTTCGCTAAAATCCGTTGTAATTGATGGATTGGTGAGAGCAGAGCCATAGGCTTTGGGGTGAGGCTCTTGAGAGATAGCCCCATCAGTGCCAACACGCAAACTCTCTCTTTCAATTCCCATAAGGTTTTGAGAAAGAGTTTGCCTAAATGGCATTAACATTGTTATTTTATCTTCAAGAGTCTTTTGCAGCATCCAATGAACGAAATCAAATAGTAAAATGGCTATTTTACCTTTGCAAACGCACAATAGTGACAAGAGAGAGACATCAAGTTAACGCCCCCTCAACACCGATAATTAATACGACAATCGTTAAAGCTGTGGTTGGCATCCTTAGAAATACCAAAGGCGAGATATTAATAGCCGAAAGACGACAAGATCAATTTATGGGCGGATACTGGGAACTTCCAGGTGGAAAAATCAAGGCAGGTGAAAGCAATGAAGCCAGTCTAGCGCGTGAATTAAAAGAAGAATTAGGCGTTGAAATTTCCGCATCAAACTTGATGCACACCATGTGTCATCAGTATCCAAATAAAACTGTTTATTTATGGATCTACGCCATTGATCACTTCGATGGCAAAGCGAGAGGAGTAGAAGGGCAAAATATTGTTTGGTGTCCGATAGAGAAGCTAAATGACTTCAATTTGCTACCAACGATGAAAGCGATTATTCACAAAATCTGCCTGCCAAATCACTATTGGATTACGCCCGAAAACGAATCTGAAGATGTTTTGCTCGAACAACTGCGCGCTCATATTAATAGTGGCTCTGAACTGGTTCAGCTTCGAGCCAAAACAGTGCTTGATTTACCCTTTGTTGAGTGTTTCTATCAAACTTGCCAAGACGCCAATGTCAAACTCATTCTAAACACAATAGACAAAACTTTTCGTGAGCCTTGTGACGGCTGGCATTTAACCACTCAAGAGCTCTTATCATTAAGTGAGCGACCGTGCGCTGATGACAAGCTCCTCGGCGCTTCCACACATAATATCGAAGAGGTCGAATACGCAGAAATCATTGATGCCGACTATATTTCTATCGCGCCAGTAGAGCTAACAAAAAGCCACCCAAATACCCTGCCACTTGGCTGGGACAAAGCAAAGGAATTAGTGGAGATAAGCAATTTGCCTGTCTATCTTTTAGGAGGAATGAATTTGCAGAATCTTCAGCGCGCGTACTCGATTAATGCCCAAGGTATTACTGGAATTAGTACAATTTAAGGGTTGAAATTCTTAGCAGTGAGCAAGAGTGGCTCTTACTCAAAAATATCAAAATAAATAGGAACAGGTTTGATTTTAACTAGCTGTTTCTTTCGCTCTCTTTATCGTGCCACAATCTGAGAATATAAATATCGTTATTGGCTATTAAATATCGAATGATGTTATTTCCAATATACAAATCACGTATTGCTTGTGGGTTTGGTGCATTAATAACAGCGATGCCAATATTGGGAAATTTCGCTAGTCGCTTTATCCCTTGTTTTAATTCAGTGGCAATTCTACTAGCAGCGCTAGGGTTGTTTTCGGCATTAAATTCTCGTAATCTTGCCAGATCTGAAATTGATTCATGAGTGTAATGAATTGTCATGCATTGGGTGGTTGAGTTTCATCATCACTCCCCCAACTGTCTAGCCATTTATCGACAATATTACCATCAATAAACCGGCTATTTTTAACATCTTGTAACGCTTCAAGCGTATCTTGCCACCGATCTTGTTCCATCTCTTGACGCATGACAAACTCGGTAACTGCCTGATTGATAAGATAGTTTTTACTTCTGTCTAACTTTTGAGTTAGATTTTTTAGTGGTTTTTCAATTTCTGGATTTAAACGAATACTGGTAACACCCATCATTGCAATATATGTAGTTATTTGTATTACATTATATTACAAATGAGAAACAACTTCATGCAAAAATATCGTAAATAACTGAAATGACTCTTAAATCCATCTTTATGAAAGCCTTACACAGCCAAAAAATGGCAATTATTGGCTAAAACACCGATTTAATGCACTTGAAGGCATTAAATCGGTGTTTTAGAATTGAGTTTTTAGAAATTTAGCAAATAATGACAATGAGGTTACTTTAGCTCCGCTCTAGCCAAAGTTAACACATCACACCTAACAACCGTTGGGCTTTTCTTAAGAATTGTCTTGGCGAGCTCGTCAAGAGAAGAGCCCGACGTCATCACATCATCAACAAGCAAAATGCTTTGAAAATGCAGTGGTGTAAGGAGCCTAAAAGCGCCTTTGATTTCTTTTTTGCGCTCACTCAAAGACAAGTCCGTTAGTGGTGCTGTTGGCTTAATTCGTTGGACACTCTTGGTGTCAATCACACCTTTTTTATCAAGCCCTCTAAGTAACTCGACAACTTGATTATAGCCACGCCCTCTTAGGCGTTTTTTATGCAGTGGCATAGGAATAATTGCATCATAGCATTGACCATCGGATTGCATTTTATCGATCTTTTTTGCCATTTTTTGTGCAAAAAACTGAGCGACAGAAAGTCGCGCATCGTATTTCATTTTTTTAATTAAAAAAGCAACAACACCTTCGTAATCATAAAGCGCAAAAGCACGGTGAAAACTGGGCGAAGCACGCAAGCAATTACCGCAATAATCCAAGGATTGATTCAGAGGTGTTGCGCAAGACAAACAGCGCTGTTGTTGGACCACAAATTCGTCTTCACAAGATTGACAAACCACGTGCTGCGAGGATTCAGAGCAAACAATACAGCTCTCAGGAAGCAATCGGACTAGCCTCTGGTAAATACCCATGATGTATTGCTTGAGAACTCACTAGAAAATTGATAACCTTCATCGGTAAAACCCTTAAGCGATTCAGCGTCATTTAAGCGATTGCGAATAATGTAATTTACCATTAGGCCTCTGGCGCGTTTAGCAAATATGCCAATGATTTTATAGACATCACCTTTTTTCTCTTTAAAGGCGATATTCAAAATATTCGCTTTTAAAGATTTTTGGTCGATTGACTTAAAGTATTCATTAGAAGCAAGGTTAACAATCAACTCCCTCTCATCATCATTAAGCACTTCACTAACGCCAGTACCCCAAAATTCATAAAGATTTTTGCCTTTATTATTGGCCAACTTAGCGCCCATTTCAAGACGATACGGTTGAATCAAATCCAGCGGACGAACCACACCATAAAGCCCTGAGAGCATACGCACTTTGTCTTGGGCAAAGTTCAAATCATCCTCACTCAAGCTAGACGCATCAATGCCGTTGTACACATCACCCTTAAAAGCCAATAATGCCTGCTTGGCATTTTCAAGGGTAAAGGGTGTTTGAAAATTTTGAAATCGATCAAAATTGAGCTTTGCTAGCTTCTCACTCAGAGACATTAATTTCGCAATTTGAACTTCATTTTTACCCCTCAAAATAGCCACCAACTCTTTAGAGTCTTCAATTTGACGAGTTTGAGAAAAGGCCTCACAATCACATGTGGAGAAATCTTGGGTTTTGGAAGGTGAAATTATTGCTAACATGGCGTGTAAAAACATTAACATTCTACCCGAAGATGCCTGTTACAACAAGACATTTAGGCGTATTTGGCTTTCTGTAGTATTTGGTTTTACGATATAATGATGAACTATTTTCGATCTATCTCAGCAAGACCCTTATGAAGAACAAACAATTGTATTTACCAAAACCAATCGGTCTTTATCATCCAAACAATGAAAAGGAAAATTGCGGTATTGGTTTTATTGCTCACATAAAGAGGCAGTCTTCTCACCAGATCACCCTAGATGCTTTAGAAATGCTCTCTCGCATGGATCATCGCGGTGGTTGCGGCTGTGAGGCAAATACCGGTGACGGTGCTGGCGTCCTAACCAATATTCCGCACAGTTTTTTTGCTAAAGAAATCAAATCACTTTTCGGCGTTGATGTTGAGCAAGGCCGTTACGGTGTTGGTAATGTTTTCTTGCCACAAGATGACGCTCAAAGAGCGCACTGTATTAAATTGTTTGAAAAAGCAATCGAAGACCAAGGCCAAACACTTGTCGGCTGGCGTGATGTACCCGTTGACGCTGAGAAGGCAGGTGTTGGCAATACGGCCCGTGACTCACAACCCGTTATCAAACAGCTGATTATCGTGGCAGCTGATGGCATAGACGACGATGCTTTTGAGCGAGTGCTATTTATCATTAGAAAATCGACCTCGAACGAGATTCGCACCGACAAATCTCTATCGCAAGCCTTATTGTTCTATGTTTGCAGCCTTTCAACACGTGTCATTATTTACAAAGGCATGTTGATGGGTTCACAAATTCTAGATTTTTACGCAGATTTAGCTGACCCTAAATACGCCACGTATTTAGCGATGGTGCATTCACGCTTTTCAACCAACACATTCCCTTCATGGGATCGTGCACAGCCGTGCCGCTTTATGTCTCACAACGGTGAAATTAACACGCGCCAAGGTAATTACAACTGGATGAGAGCTCGTGAAGGTGTGCTAAAAAGCGAAACGCTGGGTGACAATTTAGCCAAAGCGCTACCCGTCATTGAGACTGAAGTTTCAGATTCCGGGAGTTTTGACAACGTCCTTGAATTCTTATTGATGAACGGCAGGTCTTTGCAAGAAGCGGTTCTGATGATGGTGCCAGAAGCTTGGCAAAATGACAATGAAATGAGTGATGAGAAGAAGGCATTTTACGAGTATTTTTCAAATGTTATGGAGCCGTGGGATGGCCCTGCTTCTATTGCATTTACTGATGGTCGCTATATCGGCGCCGTACTGGACAGAAATGGCCTACGCCCTTCACGCTATTATTTAACACACGATGATCGCGTTATTATGGCGAGTGAGGTCGGTGTAGTTGATGTAGCAACGGATAACGTAAAAGAAAAAGGTAGGTTGCGCCCAGGAAAAATGTTCCTAGTGGATTTCGACAAAGGCGAACTGATTGACGACGAAGCCATTAAAACAAGTTTTGCTGGCAAAAACCCATACCAAGACTGGCTCAATGAGCAACAAATACATTTATCAGATTTGGACTGTAATACCCAAGCACATGGTTTTGATCCCGACTCGATTGTCCACCGCTTAAAAGCATTTGGCTATAGCGTGGAAACACTAGAATTTATGCTACTACCTCTGGTAAACGAGCTTAGAGACCCTGTTGGCTCAATGGGTAATGACTCAGCTCTTGCCTGTCTATCCGACCAATCTCGCATTATTTACGATTACTTTAAGCAATTGTTCGCCCAAGTTACCAATCCGGCAATTGACTCTATTCGTGAAGAGGTAGTGATGTCACTTAGCTGCTCGATTGGCCCAGAGGGCGACCTGCTACAAAACAAGGCAGAAAATGCCCACCGCTTGGTCATTGAGCATCCAATCCTGACCAATGAAGAAGCGGCAGCGTTGAAGCATTGTAACCATCGCGGTTGGACAGCAAAAACCATTGATATTACTTACGACATTGATAGTAATCACAACTTAAGTGATATGCTCGATGACATTTGCCAGCAAGGCTCACAGGCGATTAAAGATGGCCATAGCTTGATTGTTCTATCCGATAGGAATATCAGTGAAAATCGTGGTATTATAAGTGCATTATTGGCCTCATCTGCTTTACACAGGCACCTTATTGCTAAGTTTGAGCGAACGCAAGTTGGCATTATTTTAGAGACGGGTGAAGCAAGAGAAGTACATCATTTCTGTTTGTTAGCAGGTTATGGTGTCGACGCTGTCAATCCGTATTTAGCTTTTGAGGCACTGTGGCAAGCAAGACGTGACAACTTAATTGATTTTGAAGATGACAAGGCCATTGTAGCGGCTTATCGGAAAGGAGTTGCCAAAGGTATGTTAAAAGTGATGGCTAAAATGGGCATTTCAACCTTGGCATCTTATAAAGGCGCTCAAATTTTTGAAGCAGTCGGCTTAGCCCCGGAGGTAATGGATAAGTGCTTCTTTGAGACCGCCAGTCGCATCAGTGGCGTTAACTTCAAGGTATTACAAGAAGAATCTGAAAAACTTCACAAAGAAGCATATCATACCAATACGCTTGATAATCTAGGTCAATACCATTGGCGTAGTGGCGGTGAAAAGCACATGTGGGAGCCACAAACGATTGCTACTTTGCAAAAAGCTGCACGTAATAACGATCAAAGTGCTTACTGGGATTTTGCCGAAAAATCAAACAATGAAGGCACTCGAAACTGTACGTTACGCGGACTAATGTCGTTCAAAAAAGGTAATTCTATTGCTATTAACGAAGTAGAGGAAGCCAAAGAGATTGTTAAGCGCTTTGTTACGGGTGCGATGAGTTTTGGATCTATTTCAGCCGAATCGCACGAATCATTAGCCATTGCCATGAATCGCATAGGCGGTAAATCCAATACAGGCGAAGGTGGCGAAGATCCTGCTCGTTGGACCCCTGATGCTAATGGCGATTCACGTCGCTCGGCTATCAAGCAAGTGGCGTCAGCTCGTTTTGGTGTTACCATTGATTATCTAAATAATGCTGACGAATTACAAATTAAAGTAGCGCAAGGCGCAAAGCCAGGCGAAGGTGGCGAGCTACCTGGCAGAAAAGTTGACGAAGGAATTGCTAAAATACGTTGTTCAACAGCGGGCGTCGGCTTAATTAGTCCGCCGCCACATCACGACATTTATTCAATTGAAGACCTAGCACAACTGATTTTTGACCTTAAGCGCTCCAACCCAACAGCGCGAATCAGCGTTAAGCTGGTTTCTGAAGTTGGCGTTGGTACGGTTGCTGCTGGCGTTACTAAAGCCAAATCCGATCATATCGTGATTGCGGGCCATGATGGTGGCACAGGCGCCTCCCCTCTGACATCCATTAAGCACGCAGGTCTGCCATGGGAATTAGGGGTTGCAGAGACGCACCAAACATTAGTGATGAATGAGCTGCGCTCACGCGTTGTTATTCAAACTGACGGCCAGCTCAAAACAGGTCGTGATGTTGCCATTGCTGCTCTACTCGGTGCTGAGGAATTTGGCTTCGCAACTGCGCCACTGGTGACTTTGGGTTGTATCATGATGCGTAAATGCCACCTCAACACATGCCCAGTTGGCATTGCCACACAAGACAAAGAATTACGTAAAAAATTCACCGGTAAGCCAGAGCACGTTGTTAACTATTTATTTATGGTGGCTGAGGATTTGCGCATAATCATGGCAGAGCTTGGCTTTAAAACCATCAATGAAATGGTCGGCCGAGCTGACATGCTGGAAACGGATAAAGCCATTCATCATTGGAAAAAAGACTCTATTGATCTCAGCGCACTGCTGATGCCAGCTGAAAAACCGAATGCCGATACTGGTACTTACCAAAGTACCTACCAAGATCATCAATTGGAAAAACAATTGGATAATGACCTGATTGCGCAAGCACATAGTGCGATTGAAACTGGTGGCAAAGCAAGAATTGAGTCTGTCATTACCAATACAGACCGCACGGTTGGCGCCATGCTCTCCTCTCATGTGGTGAAAACACTTGGCAGCAATGCACTAGCCGCAGATTCAATTCATGTGAGCTTTACAGGCTCTGCGGGGCAATCTTTCGGTGCATTCCTTGCGCAAGGCATCACCCTTGAAGTCGAAGGCGATGCGAACGACTACGTTGGCAAAGGACTCTCAGGTGGATGCGTGATCGTTTACCCACCAAAAAACTCGACTTTTGTTGCTCAAAATGAAGTTATCGCCGGCAACGTTTGTGGCTACGGTGCAACGGGTGGTGAGATGTACTTATCGGGTCGTGTTGCTGAGCGTTTCTGTGTTCGTAATTCCGGTGTTGCTGCAGTTGTTGAAGGGATTGGTGATCATGGTTGCGAATACATGACGGGCGGACGAGCTGTTATCTTGGGTGAAGTGGGTCGTAATTTTGGTGCAGGCATGAGTGGTGGTATTGCTTATGTCTATAACCCAAAATCAACACTTCAAGGACGCTCAAACACCGCAATGATTGACTTTGACCCAATGGATGGCGAGTCACAAAAAGAGTTATTTAAATTTCTAAACAAGCATTTGAAATTCACCGGCTCAGCTATTGCCAAACACATCTTGGATAACTGGAACGCCGAATTGGCACACTTTGTTAAAGTGATGCCAAAAGCACTTAAAGAAGTTTTAGAAGCACAAGGCAAGTTAAAACAAGCCAGCTAAATCTATAGCTAAACAGTGCCGATGATATCGGCAAGACGAGAGTGTTGAGTCGCTAAATAGGGATAGTGTCGATGATATCGGCACTACTGTCCAAAAAGCTATCGACCGGATCGCCAACAATAGGTATTATCGAAATAACTGAACCCGTCACTCGCATTGGCACAGTGACCAGTTTGGTCAACACACAGCCTGACAGATAAAAAGCGACTAAAACTAGTACAATCAATTTCTTCATTATTTCCTCTCAAGAATTTTAAAATGATAATGATGGGGGTTTTTCTCATCGGGCGTGTGTGATTCACAGCTGATTTCTCGCCATTCATTGGTGTCATAATCTGGGAAATAAGTATCTCCTTCGAACACACCTTCAATATGAGTGATGTAGAGCCGACCCACCCTCGCCAAAACTTGTTGACATAAATTGGCACCACCGATTACCAACACTTCTTCTTCCTCTTTAGTTGAGTCCAGTGCATCATCGATACTATTGAACACCTCACAGCCCTCAATGCTGGCATCAACACTTTTGGTAATGACGATATTGCGACGATTGGGCAGTGGCTTACCAATCGAATCATAAGTTTTTCTGCCCATGATAATCGAATGGCCAGTGGTAACTTTTTTAAAAAAAATAAGATCGGCAGGAAGATGCCAAGGCAGGCCATTATCTTTGCCAATCAAGTGATTATCATCCATCGCAACGATAATAGATAAGCGCATAAGGCCCTGTCTGAATAAAGTAAAATATTAGATTATTTTACAATTTTTCAACTTAACGTGTCGCTCATTCTTGCCTCTTCATCGCCCTTTAGAAAAGCTGTTTTAGAGCGCCTTGATATCGATTTTTCGACCGTCTCGCCGGATATCGATGAATCTCGACATGCAGGTGAAACACCGCACGATTTGGTCTATCGTTTATCAGCAGAAAAAGCACGAGAAGTAGCTAAAACACATAGCGGCTTAATTATTGCCTCTGATCAAGTGGCCACACTAGCAAGCGGCTATGGCTCTAATGATGAGATATTAACCAAGCCACGCACGCGTGAAAATGCCGTCAAGCAGCTCCAAAAAAGTGCTGGAAACACGGTTACTTTTCTCACCAGTCTTGCGTTATTCAATACCGAGACAGGTACGTTACAAAATCATGTTGAAATCTTCAAAGTGGTCTTTAGGTTGCTCACGGATTTAGAAATCAATAATTATCTTGATAAAGAAGACACGTTGAAATGCGCTGGCAGCTTTAAATCTGAAGGCTTGGGCATTGCCCTTTTTGAGCGCATGGAAGGCGACGATCCAAACAGCCTAATAGGCCTGCCAACAATTAGACTGATTAATATGCTTGCTAAGGAGAATGTTCATATCTTATGAGCATTCTGTTTGCTGACGAGCACAAAGATTTTGCATCAGGGTTAACGTTTCATTGGGGCTCACTTTACGGTAGCTCTGAAGCCTTAGCACTGATTGAATTTACGCAGAAGCATAACTGTGTTGTGCTTTATATCGCTCGAGACATTAGTCACTACGAACAGATTCAAAAAGCGCTCAGTTTCTACAACACATCCTTAATAATTCTTGCATTTTCAAACTGGGAAGTCCTAGCATATGACCACTTTTCGCCGCACCCAGATATTGTTTCCTCACGGCTAAAAACACTTTCTCAACTACCAAGTTTAAAAACTGGAATTGTTATTACCACGCTTGAATCCCTTTCTCAGCGCCTTTGCCCAACAGACTACATTGAAAAATACTCATTGAGTTTATCTCGTGGTAGCCAATTGAGCATTGAGTCGTTTGTCACAAAGCTCATTAAAATCGGCTATCGACGCGCCACCACAGTAATGGAGCAAGGCGAGTTTTGCATTAAGGGTGCACTGATTGATCTCTACCCAATGGGTGCTAAAAAACCTTATCGGATTGACTTGTTCGACGATGAAATTGACTCGATTCGCACTTTCGAAACCTCGACTCAGCGGTCGATTGAGGTAATTGAAAAAATCAACCTCTTGCCAGCTAGAGAGTTTGCCGCAGATACCCAGAGCATTGTTAATTTCGAGCAAAACTACATACAAGAGTTTGGAAAAAGTGATGGCATGATTGCCACTGAGGTTAGTGAAGGTCGTTTCCCTGGCGGCATTGAATTTTACTTACCGTTGTTCTTTGATAAAACGGCAACGCTATTTGATTACTTACCAGACAACCCAGTTGTTGCTTATCAAAACGGCTTGTCGGATTGTGCCCACGAACAAACCGAATCATTAAAAGAGCGCTACGAGCACGGCAAACGCTTGCTGGATAGGCCGCCTCTGAGTGTTGACAAGGTTTTTCTTAGTCACGAAGAATTATTTGCTCACCTCAAGAACAAAAAGCAAATCCAAACACAGTCGATCAAATCCAACAAAAAGTCAGCGCTCAATTTTGCGGTAAATTTACTACCCCCTCTGCGGATTGAGGCGCAAACAAAAAACCCGCTGAACAAGTTAATTACTTTTGTTGGGAGCTTTAAAGGCAGGGTATTGATTGTTTGCGAATCACAAGGCAGGCAATCTGTTCTCACCGACTTACTGGCCAGCAATCAACTTACCAGTCAAAGCTGCGCACATTGGGCGGAATTTTTAAAGGCCGATGCGAAACTTTGTATAACCAATGCCAGTTTAAGTGAGGGGTTGCTCACAGACGAATTTGCCATCATCACCGAAGATCATTTATTTGGTCAAGACGTGGTCAAACAGCAAAGACGTCGTCGTGCAAAACACAAAGATTTTGATGAGGCGATTAAAAGCTTGGTGGAAATTCAGATTGGTGATGCCATTGTCCACGAGCATTATGGCGTGGGTCGCTATCTCGGTCTTGAGTCGCGGACTTTTGATGACAACCCTCAGGATTTTCTCATGTTGGAGTACGCTAGGGGCTCAAAACTCATGGTGCCGATTACTGCGCTTAATTTGATTTCGCGCTATTCCGGCGCCAATCTAGACCACGCACCACTACACAAGCTTGGCACGCAACAATGGAATAAGGCCAAGAAAAAAGCTGCCGAGGCATTGTACGACGTTGCTGCAGAACTGCTCGAAATTTACGCCAAACGCCAAACGCTAACAGGATTTGCCTTCCCCGAGCCAGATGATGCTTACAGCTCCTTTGTCGCCAGCTTCGCTTTTGAGGAAACGCCAGATCAGCTTAAAACCATGGAACAAGTGCTGGGCGACATGCAATCTTCAAGGCCGATGGATCGCCTCGTTTGTGGCGATGTTGGCTTTGGCAAGACTGAAATCGCCATGCGCGCCGCCTTCTTGGCTGTAGAGGCTGGTAAGCAAGTGGTGGTCTTGGTGCCGACAACCTTACTGGCCAACCAACACCAGCAAACTTTTACCGATCGTTTTGCCAATTACCCGGTGACTATTAATGCCTTATCTCGTTTTCAAACACCAAAAGAGCAAACGATTATTAAGCAGGGTTTAAGGCAGGGGAAAATTGATATTGTGATTGGCACGCATAAGCTTATTCAAGGCTCAATTAAATACCACAATTTGGGATTGATTATTATTGACGAAGAGCATCGTTTTGGCGTCAAGCAAAAAGAAGCGCTGAAAAAACTCCGTGGTCAGAGTGATATTCTAACGATGACGGCTACACCGATTCCGCGCACCCTTAATATGGCGCTCGGCTCTCTACGCGAGCTTTCGATTATTGCCACGCCACCGGCCAAACGCAGCGCCATTCAAACATCTGTTGATGAGTGGAATGACGACACCATTACTGAGGCCTGCTCACGTGAGCTCCACCGTGGCGGGCAAATTTTTGTACTGCATAACGATATTGACTCTATTGACAATATGGCAGAAACGCTGAAAAACCTTATGCCAAATATCAAGGTGTGTGTTGCTCACGGGCAGATGCCAAGCAAAGAGCTTGAGCAAATCATGGCGGATTTTTATCATCAACGCTTTCAAATGTTGGTCTGCACTACCATTATCGAGACCGGCATTGATATCCCTAGCGCCAATACTATCATTATCAATAATGCGCAGAACTTTGGTCTTGCGCAATTGCACCAATTACGTGGTCGTGTCGGACGTTCACACCACAAGGCTTATGCTTACCTTATTATCAAATCCCATCAATCCCTTACCAAAGATGCGAAGAAGCGCTTAGACGCAATTGCCTCACTGGAAGAACTGGGTGCTGGTTTTATGCTCGCCAATCACGATCTTGAGATACGTGGCGCTGGTGATTTACTGGGCGAGAATCAAAGCGGCAAGATTTCAGAAATTGGCTTTAACCTTTATCACGATTTATTGCAACGAACCATTCGCGCCATTAAAAGCGGCAAGAAACTTAATATCGAGGACACTATCAACGAACAAGTCGAAATCGATATTGGTATTGCGTGCATTATCCCTCAAACCTATCTTGATGACGTTCACGAGCGTTTAGTGCTTTATAAGCGTATCGCCAGCGCCAAGAATGAAGACGAATTGAAAGACTTGCAAATCGAGATGATTGACCGATTTGGCTTGCTTCCAGAGCCAACCAAGAATTTATTTGCCTCGACAACGCTTCGATTTATTTGTGAAAAAATCGGAATCAACAAAATCATCATCTTTGACGATAAGGCCGAGATCACTTTGGGGGTCAATCACACCATTGAACCGATCAAAATCATCAATCTCATTCAAAAAGAAGCCAAAACCTACCAATTAAAGGGGCAAAACACCCTTGTTTATAAAAAATCAATGGCCGAAGACAGTATGAGAGTTAGATCGATCGAAAATTTACTAAAAAACTTAGGGGGTGTATAGAGAGCCAGTGGATATGTTTCTCTACTGTGCCGCGCTCTCAAATAAAAATCAAACTCTCAAAAAATAAATTAAGGTGGTTAGCGCTATTCCTCAACAATAGCTTTTGGCGCCACCAAACGAATGACAGGCACAACAACCAAAGCAAGGATGAAGACAAAGCCGATGCCGCCAGTTAAATCGCCAATCAGCATCGAAGGAATGTAAGTCACCTCATCAATACGAATTGATAATCCCAACCAAGTTCGCAGCGTGGTGTCGACAAAGAGCTTGGCAAAAGTATTGAAGAAAGCAGTCAGAATTATTAAGAAAATCACGTGCTGGAAAATTAATTTTTCGCCCTCAAAGAAATGAGAAAGTCTAAAGATCCGCATTGTGTAAATAGCCGCTAGTGGGCCAAGAGTGGTAACCAAGGCGTGCGCGTGATTCGTCCAAGCATGAAGACGCAAGACACCCAAATCATTATAACTAAAGGGATTTAGTTGCCAATCAAAAACATAGAAGGCGGCAAAATGAAAGCCAATAAAGACAGCTGGCAATACTCGCCAGCCAAAAAGAAGGTAAGACATGGAAACAGCACCTAGCACCAGCCAAATACCAGAAATGGCAAAAACAATCGGTGTAACTGCGCCAACTTCAAGGATACTCAAAGAAACCTTGGTTCCCCAAGGTTGAATGAGGTCACCCAAAATAAGCGCAACAAAAATCATTGCAATGGTGATTGCACTTTGAATTAGAAGATCACTAGATCCGCTTGCGTTGACTGCACTTATATTTGCCACTAAACCCCTCCCTTGGCTTTACTCTTAGAATAGAAGCATTATAATATCACGCCCCTGAAAACCCCAAAAGTTTTACAAGGTTCGGGACAGTATTTGTGTTTTTAGTTTTTTACTGCGTACGATAAATTCATCGCGCGTTTATCTTCCATTGATTGGTCAGATCGAATAATTTCCTGCCCTAAAAGAGCGCCAACGGCCCTCTTAATGGTTGATAACGAATACTTTTCAAAGTAAGGGTCGTTTTTAATTGCGGTGATAGTAGAAGTAGTATTATGCGTGATGTAAGACAAAACCGCCTTTTCTACTTCTGATAAATGACTCATCCCAAGCTCATGCTCGTACTCGTCAAGTGCTTTTCTCAATTGAAATAATTTTTGTAATGTTGACATAATTAACTCCGTATATAAATTTAAATTCAGCCAAGCGTAATTATAGTTCAAAACCTCAGGTATTGCAAATTGAGCCACTTTATTTTGAGTGCCAACACATTCTCCATTGTTGATTATTTTGGTGTGTTATTTTTTCACCAATTATGAGCTCTAACAAAAAATAGCGTCAATTAATCAAATATTAAACTGTCGTTTGAGTTTAGCGTACTCCGTGGTTTCGATGCGTGGCCCAAACTGGCTCACCACAAGAGCTGCAGCAGCATTTGCAAATTGAGCAGCTAAAACATAGTCTTGTCCAACACTAATGGCATACAAAAAAGCACCTGCAAACATATCCCCAGCCCCGTTGGTATTAATTGCTTTTGTTTTAACGCCATCAACAAAAATTGATTTGTTGCCGTCATAAACCAACGAACCTTTTGCACCACAAGTGATTGCAAAAGTTTTTGCGTAATCCTTGAGCGTCTTTGCGGCTTGTTCAATGGTATCACTATCTGTAAAACTAATGGCCTCTTCTTCATTGCAAAACAACAAATCCATACTATCACCAATGACACGTTTAAGCTGCTTTGAAAAAATTTGCACAACGAAAGGGTCGGATAAACTCAGTGACGTTTTAACACCATGCTGCTTAGCATAGGACATCGCCTCGACGGCAACTTGGGTTCGTTGTGAATCGGTTACCAAATAACCTTCAATATATAGCCACTTAGCATCTGCTAGAGATTGAGTGTCCACCTCTTTTGAGGTCAACTCAACATTGACACCCAAATAAGTGTTCATAGTTCTCTCTGCATCATCGGTGATCATGACTAGGCATTTACCAGTAATGCCGCTTGTGTATTCAACCTTGTGAAAGTCTACGCCAGCAGCATTTAGGTCTTTAACAAAAAAAACACCTTCATCGTCAGAGGCAACCTTACCAGCATAAAACGCTTTGGCACCAAAACCACTTGCAGCAACAATGGTATTGCAAGCTGAACCACCACAACTGCGTTTAATAAGCTCTGAATGTGAGCCTAAGTTGGCAATTAGTTGATGCTGCTTCTCCTCATCAACGAGGGTCATAATTCCTTTATCAACTTGGTTTTTCTCAAGAAAGTCATCATCAACCTTAAACTCGATATCCACCAGTGCAGCGCCAATTCCATATACATCATAGGTCTTCACACGCAGTCTCCTTTGCCAATAAAAGCAACTTTTTTCACCATAATTACCTATCTCAGAGTGTTAGGGACTGGAAAGTGCACGTCTTCCTCGACACCACTAACTTCAAGCACCTCATCAGCACCATAGTCCAATAAATAACTGACCACTTCTTGCACAAGAATCTCAGGTGCCGAAGCACCAGCTGTAACACCGATTGATTTACAGCCATCTAGCCAAGTGTTATCAATATCAGTTGCGCCATCAATCAAATAAGCGGCTTTATTGTTATTTTCTGCAATTTCGCGCAGACGGTTAGAGTTAGATGAGTTTTTAGAGCCCAGCACCAAAAGCACGTCAGCCATTTTAATAATTGCTTTGACAGCGTCTTGTCGATTTTGGGTAGCATAGCAAATATCGTCTTTTTTCGGCGCTTGTATTTGCGGAAACTTATCCCTCAAGGCATTGACAATTATCTTTGTATCATCAACAGAAAGTGTTGTTTGGGTGGTATAAGACAATTTACTTTCTGGTGAGAAATTTAACTGATCAATATCATCAATAGACTCAACCAAACTAATCGCAGAAGCTGCTGCTTGACCTAAAGTACCCTCAACTTCTGGGTGGCCTGCATGGCCAATAAGAATAACTTGATGCCCTTGCTTTTGTCGACGAGCAACTTCTTTGTGCACTTTGGTTACCAGTGGACAAGTTGCATCATAGACCGTAGCAGAAATTGAATCGGCTTCCTTCCTGACTGTTTGTGAGACGCCATGAGCGCTAAAAATCACCACTTCACCATTTGGCACTTCATCGATTTCATCAACAAAAATTGCGCCTTTGTTTTTTAAGTCATCAACAACAAATTTATTATGGACAACCTCATGACGGACATAAATAGGCACCCCATGGCGCTCAATTGCACGTTCTACAATCTCAATTGCACGTTCAACGCCGGCACAAAATCCTCTAGGATTGGCAAGTAATATTTTCATGGTTTTGTCAAGTTACTGAAGTTGTGCAGCTTGTGCTTGGCTGTTAAGTGAACGCTCAATGAAATCAGTTAGATTGTGTCAGTGCTAATAAAATTTGATGGATTTTCTCGCGCAATTTTGAGCGATGAACAATCATATCAATTGCGCCTTTTTCAAGCAAAAATTCAGCACGCTGAAAGCCTTCTGGCAGCTCTTCACCCACAGTTTGTTCGACCACACGAGGGCCGGCAAAACCAACTAAGGCCTTTGGTTCAGCAATGTGAATGTCGCCCAACATAGCAAAACTGGCCGAAACCCCGCCCATCGTAGGGTCGGTTAAAACTGAAATAAATGGAATTTTCTTGTCGGCTAATAGTTTAACGGCTAAGGCGGTTTTAGACATTTGCATTAAAGAGAATAAACCCTCTTGCATGCGTGCACCACCACTAGCGGAAAAGCAAATCAGTGGGTAATTATGCGCAATCGCATCATCCGCCGCTCTGGCAAATTTCTCACCTACAACAGAACCCATTGAACCACCCATAAATTTGAACTCAAAGACTGCAACAACCACTGGCATGCCCTTTAGTAGACCTTGCTTAACCACTAAGGCGTCCTTTTCTCCTGTCTTTTTTTGGGCATCAATGTAGCGATCTTTATATTTTTTTTGATCTTTAAATTGCAAAGGATCGACAGATTCGATATTAGCGCCAATTTCTACTTGATGCGCCTCATCGAGGAAACTTGCAATACGCTCTCTGGCCGACATACGTAAATGATGGTCACATTGTGGACAAACATGAGCAAGGCGCTTGAGTTCTTCTTTGTAAAGCACGCCATTACACTCGGGGCACTTACTCCACAAGCCTTCGGGAATGTTCTTTTTTGCGCTTTTGCCAATAGAGGGCAATATTTTCTCTAACCAACTCATATTCAATCCTTTTTAATGGCACTTGAAATTTGACGTGCCAAATTACCTACTTTGGTCACCATTTTATCCCTATCATCCGATAATTGTTCAATAATAGAAACAATTGTACTGCCAACAATAACAGCGTCTGCAGACTCGCTTACTTTTCTGGCTGTCTCGGCGTCTTTAATGCCAAAGCCAACACCCACTGGTAAGTCCATAACTTTTCGGATTCGAGTCAAGTGATGATTAACAGAGTTAACATCTAAATTGCCTGCACCGGTCACACCCTTTAGTGAGACAAAATAAACAAACCCAGAAGCCACTTTTTCAATCATTTTCAGTCGCTCATCGGTTGTTGTCGGCGCCACCAAAAATATTAAATCAATGCCAACGGCATCAAGTTCAGATTTAAAATCTTGCGCCTCTTCTGGTGGCATATCCACCACCAAAACACCATCAACGCCCGCCTCTTGTGCCCTCTCAGCAAAGGCTTTATAGCCAAAAACTTCAATTGGGTTGGTGTAACCCATGAGTACCACACCAGTTGTATTATTGTGCTCCCTAAGACGCTCCACTAGACCAAAAACATAATGCAAATTAACGCCGTCTGCCACTGCACGCTCATGTGATTTGGCAATCACAGGGCCGTCGGCCATTGGGTCTGAAAATGGCATACCGAGTTCGATGATGTCAGCACCATTTTGCACGAGGGCAAACATCGCAGCCTCTGAACTATCCATGCCACCATCACCCGCAGTAATGAATGGGATAAAGGCCTTTTGGCCGGATTGCTTAAGATCGCTAAAAATTTTACTAAGTATCGACATCGGTTTTAATCAGCTGAATAAGGGCTAAATTTTATCACATTAGCACCTAAAGACAATTTATTGTCGACGCTAGAGCGGTTTTATTTTGAGCGTAACTACCTTTTAGAGTAGGCATGTACGGTATCGACTAGCACCTTCATGTTGTCTGGGTTTACACCCGGGGTAATGCCGTGACCTAAATTGAATACATGGCCAGTTTTACCTTTGAATTGATCCAACACTTTTTTGGCTTCCGTTTCTACCACTTCAGGCGTCGCGTAGAGCACCGAAGGATCTAAATTACCCTGCAGAGCCACTTGATTACCAACGCGTTTTTCGGCATCACCAAGCTCAACCGTCCAATCAAGGCCTAGCGCATCACAGCCGGTCGCTGCCATTTGCTCAAGCCAAGCCGCACCACCCTTAGTGAAAAGCGTTACTGGAATTGTTCTGCTCTCGTACTGACGATGAATGCCTGCAACAATCTTTTGCATGTATCTAAGCGAGAAGTCTTCGTAACACGCTTTGTTTAACGAGCCGCCCCAAGTATCAAAAATCATCACCGAATCCACACCGGCTTCAATCTGGCCATTAAGATAATCAATGACTGTGTCCGCAAGCACGTCCAGTAATTGATGCATGTGCTTCGGGTTTTCAAACATCAAGCCTTTGACTTTAGAGAAAGTCTTGCTTGAGCCACCTTCCACCATGTAAGTCGCTAACGTCCATGGGCTGCCCGTGAAACCGATCAGTGGCACACGGTCTTTTAGGTTTTTCTTGATTACTGAAACCGCATCATTGACATAGGCAAGCTCAGTACCCACGTCGGGCTTAGAAAGTTGCTCAATCGAGGCGAGTGTTGTCAGTGGCTTGGTGAATTTTGGTCCCTCGCCTTCAGCGAAATACAAGCCAAGTCCCATAGCGTCAGGGATGGTCAAAATATCTGAGAACAAAATCGCCGCATCCAAGTCAAAGCGCTCAAGCGGTTGCAGTGTCACTTCGCACGCCAGTTCACTGGATTTGCAAAGGCTTAAAAAATCACCAGCTTTTGCACGTGTTGCGCGGTATTCTGGCAAATAACGACCCGCCTGACGCATCACCCAAATCGGCGTACGGCTCACTTCTTTTTTTAACAGGGCGTTGATGTAGTCAAATGCCATAATAATTTCTCAGTAGAAAATGATAATAGTGTTATTTTACGTTGAGACCTTTGCAATAATCATTTTAGATTTAATGGTTGCAAAGGCTTGCTTTCTGCGGGCACAAAAAAAGCCACAATTGTGGCTTTTTTTTTAAAGCATAAAGCTTTAAGTTAACGCTTGAACGCGCCGTAACGAGAGTTAAATTTCTCAACACGACCCGCAGTATCCATAATTTTTTGCTTACCTGTGTAAAATGGGTGGCAACTTGAACACACATCTAGGTGTAATTCTTCTTTGCCAGTTGTTGAACGCGTTTCGAACGTGTTACCACAGCTGCATACCACTTTAATTGCTTCGTAAGCTGGATGAATATCTGTTTGCATAGCTAATTATTTATCTTCAAATCGAAAAGAACGCAAATTATATACTATCTCTCATTCGGGGTGTAGGTTTTAACGCTAAGGGCATGCAGCTCGCCACTCTTGATTTCTTCACTGACCACACCAAGCACAGTACGCTGTCTCTGCAATAATGACATGCCTTCAAAAATAGGTGACACAACAACTGCAGAACAATTACAGCCGTCACCTTCCATGGTTACTTGCGAGCTCTCAATACCCGCTTCTAATTTTGCTTGAATTTCTTCGATTGTCACACTAAACTCCCTTATGCTGTTATGCGCCAAACATACCTTTAAGCGCGAAGAAAAATAGAATGGACATGAAGGCGCCAGCAGGCAGAGTCACAATCCATGATAGAAAAATTTTGTTAATCACTCGGGTGTCTAAAGCAGCCAGGCCCCGAGCAAGTCCAACACCCAACACAGCACCCACCAACACTTGAGTTGTGGATACCGGCAAGCCAGTGCCAGAGGCAATCACAACCGTTGCAGCTGCAGCGAGTGTCGCCGCAAAACCGCGAGAAGGTGTTAATTGTGTAATACCAGTACCAATCGTGGCAATCACCTTGTGACCATAAGTAACCAAGCCGAGCACAATGCCAAAACCGCCCACCAGAAGCACCCAAACAGGCAGTATGCTCTTGGCGCCAATCATGCCGCCTGACTCAATAACACCGTAGACTGCCGCCAATGGACCAATCGCATTAGCCACATCATTAGAGCCATGAGCAAACGCCATTGCTGCTGCAGTAATCACCATCAATACACTAAAGACGCGCTCCATTGAAGTAAAGTGGAAGTCTTTGTTTTCAGCCGGATCAAGGCGAATGCCTCGAATCCACCAAGTACCAACAATGGCAACAATGGCACCAAAACCAAGCGCCAACAGATAGCTTGTCGAGGTATCAAAATCCAACCCCACATGCTTTAAACCCTTAAAAATCGTCACTAGAGAAATGACAAAACCCACTAAAAACATATAAAACGGCACGTACTTCTTGGCATTATCAAATGGATTTTCAGTGTCAATAATTAAATTTTGCAGACTTCTAAAAAGCATAAAGGCGATGGTTCCCGCCAATATTGGTGAAATAACCCAACTCAGAGCGATGGTGCCTACCTTGTCCCAAGCAACAGCATCAACACCAACACCTACCGCGCCGAAACCAACAATAGCGCCGACAATTGAGTGCGTGGTTGACACAGGCCAACCAAGAGATGAGGCAATCATTAACCAGAAACCAGCAGCTAGTAGTGAGGCCAACATCCCGTAAACCAATAAATGCGGATCATCGACAAAAAGCGTCGCATCCAAAATACCTTTTCGAATCGTAGCAGTGACTTCTCCACCCGCAAGAATTGCGCCCGCAAACTCAAAAATAACCGCAATGATAATTGCTTGTTTAATAGTGATAGCACCAGAACCCACCGATGTACCCATTGCATTTGCGACATCGTTAGCGCCAACACCCCAAGCCATAAAGAGACCGAAAGCAATGGCCAACATAATAAAAATGCTGATCTCAAAGCCAAAAATACCAAAATAACTAGAAGCAATAATTTCCATTTCGACCTCCTGTTATTTAGCCAGCATAACTTCTAAGCGTGAACCCACTTTTTGCGCGGCATCGGCCGTTTCACCCATCCATTCTATGGCGCGATAGTAAAACATCACATCCACAGGAGGCAGTGTCGTTTCTAGGGCAAACAGTTTAGTACGAATTTGGTGCTGCGTTTCATCGGACTCATGCTCTAAGGCGTTAATCTTAGATACTATGACATCCACTTTTTTGCGTTCACGACTGCTAAAAGCAGTTTCCAATAACTCATCCAGCTCATTAATCGCTTCTAGCGCAGTATCCGAAGTATTGACACAAACATTGGCCAGCTCCAGAAAATCTGATGCAATTTCTGTAGGAAAAATCATTTTTCTCGTTGTCATTAAGCCTGCCAAGTCTTTGGTGATATTGGCAATTGAGTCTTGAATCAAAAGAAGATCAAGAAGATCGCGACGAGAAAAAGGCATCATAAACGTGCTTGGCAAATTCATGCGCAACTTTTTCTTCAGCTCGTCGGCCTTGTTTTCTTTTTTAATGATTAAAGCGCGAGATGCCTCTGCCTTTTCCCAATCCCCCTCACTAGCCGCCTTAGCAAAGACGGTAAACTCTTTAAGGCACAAATGCGCTTGTTTCATGTGTTGCTGCAATGGATTAATTGGAGATTTACCAAATAATCCCGAAATATCGTTTCTAACCATGAATGCCAGCTCCAAAATTCATAAATATTAGTTGCACATTTTAATGTCTGTCAGACATCTTGCAACAGAAAAAACAAAAAAACTAAGTTAGTGCTACGCCGGTATGACCAAGTGTACCTGTGATATCATGACTGCACCGCTACCGGCAAAAACCAAAATAAAGGTGTCAATGAATTCAGCTGTCAGTTTATTACGCATTTAGCCTCATGTTATATTTAAGGAGTAACATTTCCTCTTTATATGAAATTTTACCTTAGGTCTTTGATTAGAGAACTTGGCATAAACCATTTTGATTTGATAGTGGTTTGTACATAGGTCTCGATTATAATCCCCTTCAAAAAGAACCAAAATTATTTATGCCAACAATAAATGCGATTATTTTGGCTGCCGGCGAAGGCAGCAGAATGAAATCGAATACACCCAAAATTCTACAACAACTTTCAGATAAAATACTCTTGCAGCATGTTATCGATGCAGCACTTCCTCTAGACGCCAATCTAAATATTGTCATTGGCCATGGAGCAGAATTGGTTAAAAACGCCATTGATAATAAGAACGTTAATTGGGTTGTTCAAAAAGAGCAACTGGGCACGGGGCACGCTGTTCAGCAAGTGATGCCAGATATTGATGATGATTCTGTTTGTCTTGTACTCTATGGTGATGTGCCTTTTATTCAAAGCACTACGCTGAGCGCGCTACTTAGTAAAGCCATCGAAACCGGTTTTGCGCTTTTAAGCGTTGTTTTGGAAAATCCTTTTGGCTATGGTCGCATCAAAAGGGATGCAGAAGGGAAAATTATTGCCATAGTTGAGCAAAAGGATGCCAGTAAAAATGAATTAGAAATTAACGAAATTAACACAGGCATCATGGCTGTAAAAGCCTCGCTTTTGCGAAACTATATCAATAACCTCACACCACACAATACCCAGGGTGAATTTTATTTAACCGATATTGTCAAAATGGCGAATGCGAATAATGTTAATATTTCATCTTTTATTTGCGATAGTGTGGTGGAAGTGATGGGCGTTAATGACAAAAACCAATTGGCAGAACTGGAGCGACTTGTGCAGCAAAAACAAGTCAATGAGTTTATGACCAATGGCCTTGGTGTGAAGGATCCTGCTCGTTTTGATTGTCGAGGTACGCTTAGTTTTGGCAAGGACTGCGTCATTGATATCAATGTCGTTTTTGAAGGCAATAATGAATTAGGTGACAATGTAACAATTGCGCCGAACTGTATTATAAAAAACGCCAAAATCGGCGATAATGCAGAAATTAAGGCAAATTCAATGATTGAAGATTCAACTGTTGGAAATCACACGACCATCGGCCCTTTTGCCCGACTTCGACCTCAAAGTCGTATTGGCAACAATGCCAAAATAGGTAATTTTGTCGAGGTTAAAAAAACAACAATTGGCAACACTTCTAAAGTGTCACATCTTAGCTATGTAGGTGACAGCACGATTGGTGACGGTGTTAATGTCGGTGCTGGTGTTATTACTTGCAATTACGATGGTGCAAATAAATATCAAACCGTCATTAAAGACGGTGCTTTTATTGGTTCTGATGCACAGTTGATTGCACCTGTAACTATTGGTAAAAATGCGACTATTGGTGCAGGTTCGACCATTACAAAAGACGTGCCAGATGAGTCGCTCGCCCTCAGTCGAAACAAACAAACTACCTTAAGCACTTGGAAGCGCCCCAGTAAAAAATAACGTTCAACAATGCTTGGCATGCCAGTTCTTTGTTAATGTGGCATCGTGGCAAATCTCAACTTAGCTTAATTACTACCAAGTTTTAAGCACTTGTTGTTTCGCCTAAAAAGTAATGAGTTTTTTTTCATTAAAACATGGTATAAATGACCCTTTATGATTATTTAATCAGTGACTTACAACTATGCATAAAAAATACATTTCAGCAGACGAATTGCTGTTGGACTCGTTCAAATTAGGAATGAAAATTCACAATAGTGGATTTAAACCTGACTTTATTGTCGGTGTTTGGCGCGGTGGAGCCCCTGTTGGCATTGCCATCCAAGAGCTTCTTGCCTATCTTGGCAACCATGCAGATCATATTGCAATACGCACTTCTTCATACACGGGCATAAACTCTCAACTAAAGCATGTACGAATCCATGGCCTAGGCTACCTCATAAAAAATATGAACGCCGAAGATAAACTACTCATCGTCGACGATGTGTTCGACTCCGGCAGAAGTATTAAGGCCATTCTTGACACGTTAAACGCTAAATCAAGAAAAAATACTCCACAAGATATCCGTATCGCAATGCCGTGGTACAAGCCAGAACGAAATATAACCACTTTTACCCCTGAGTACTATCTGCACGAAACCGATGATTGGCTAATTTTTCCACATGAAATGGATGGCTTGGATGAGGCTGAAATTTTTGCAAACAAACCAGGGTTGAAGGAAATTTTATCTCAGAATACAGCTAAAATATAATAACAATAGCTTCGTCATTCCGTTGATTCAAATAGCGCTATACACTGGCCAACTGCCGTAGTTCGTATGCTGACTTTTTATGGCGATGAATCAATTCAGCTTCATCCAAACCCATTATCTTACCATCAACAACTCGCCACTGACCTGCCACCATTACGCGATCGGCTTTTTGGGCGCCACATAATAATAATGCTGCTAAAGCGTCGTGACTGCCCGAAAATCTCATTTCATCTAATTTAAATAAAGCTAAATCGGCTTGCTTGCCAACTGCAATTTCACCAATATCACCCCTGCCTAATAATTTGGCCGAGCCTTTCGTTGCCCAATGATATGCTTGTTGGTGGGTAACTTTTGACGCACCATATCGTAGACGCTGAAGATACATTGCTTGCCTTACTTCAGCAATCATATTCGACCCATCATTTGATGCGGAGCCATCAACCCCAATGCCAATATCGCAACCCGCCTCTTCAAGTTCAAGATTATGGCAAATACCTGATGCCAACATCATATTGGAGGTTGGACAATGACAAATGCCGACATTGGCTTGACCCAGTTTTTGTACTTCTTCCTTGTTAAAGTGTATACCGTGAGCAAGCCAAGTTCGGTTTGATAACCATCCAACACTTTCAAGATAATCCACAGTTCTAAGGCCAAATTTCTGTAAACAGAAGTTTTCTTCATCAATGGTCTCAGCCAGGTGAGTATGCAAGCGAACATTTTTTTTCTTGGCAAGGTTTGCCGTCTCCTGCATCAACTCTGTTGTCACCGAAAAAGGTGAACAAGGCGCTAGTGCTATTTGAACCATGGCGCCTTGCTCAGTTTGGTGGTAAGTATTGATTAGGCGCTCAGAGTCTTGAAGAATTTGATCATCCGTTTGTACGAGGCTTTGTGGTGGCAGCCCACCATCCTTTTCGCCAAGGCTCATTGAACCTCGCGTCAATACTACACGAATACCCATTTTCTGTGCTTGCTCAACTTGGATGTCAATCGCATTTTCTAGTTGAGAGGGGAATAAATAATGATGGTCGCTGGCTGTAGTACAACCCGACAGTAGCAATTCAGCTAACGCCAATTCAGTAGCAACGGCATGCATTTCGGGCTGAATGTTTGCCCACACCTTATACAAACTCTTAAGCCAAGGAAACAACTCTTGATTTAATGCTTCTGGGTAAGCGCGGGTTAATGTTTGATAAAAGTGATGGTGAGTATTAATTAAGCCCGGCAAAAGAACGCTACTACTTGCATCATAAATTTCATCAATATGAGATTTTGGACTAGCACCT
>Ga0207991_1000399_pt1 | contig 29854 bp, 34 predicted proteins | sample ETN07SmetaG_FD_185786 | JGI IMG/M metagenome (GOLD analysis project Ga0207991, IMG submission 185786) | Marine microbial and viral communities from oxygen minimum zone, Eastern Pacific Ocean - ETNP2014F14-07SV275 (SPAdes) (version 2) | ecosystem: Environmental > Aquatic > Marine > Oceanic ...
GGCGCTGAAACAAGCGAGTACGGACTATTAGCGGCTTATCAATATCTAGGAGTATCGAACAACGCATATGTTATTCGTGCAGATGTTGACTTAGCAGAACTAGAAGCATCTTCAACAGAACCAGCAGGCGTTATCACAAATGGAACACATTGGCATGATATCGCATCTACAGATTTCGGACTATTCAGACACGATGGAACAGACTGGGCTTCAGTATCAGTATTAGTTTTAAATGACACACCAGGAACAGGCAACGTTGAGACATCAGGTTCACCAATATCCAGTGTTGGTCAAATTGATGAGTACGCAGTTGTAACATCTACGGCTGACGTTACATATCATCAAAAAGTTGCGGGAACATGGTCACAACTAGGACCTACAGGAACATATGACACTCAATTTTCAATGTTTGCCCCAACTAAACAATCAGATGGCACGTCTACACTAGTAGCAGGCGATTCATATATACGCATGGCATTAGCAGGTGGTGGATTAGACGTAGATTTATCGTCTTATAGTTCTACATCTGGATTGTTTACTACTATACAAGCACCAATTCACGCAGATGACGACACAGCATCAGCAACTTTGATTTCTGTAGGCGATGTTTACACTAAACATCATGCAACACTTGGATCTTGGGAATTGAGACGCCACACAGGTTCGGCTACAACAGTTCTTACTTCAGATGCTATTTCAGATATAGTAACTATTACATGTGCATTTACTTTAGAAGGTGTTTCTAAGTCTTTCTCAGCGGTAACATTAGACGCAGTAATCACAGATTTACAAGCAGATGCAGGATTAAATACAGCAAACGTTAGTGTTGAAAAAGTTGGAACAAACAAAATTCGTTTCACTAAGACAGACGGTCTTGAACTTAATTTAGTATTCTCAGCAGGCCAAACAGATATAGGCTTCACAGTTGCTACAAATGTAGCATCAGTTTGGGAAGCATTAGTTTATCAAGCAAAAGCAACACAAATTACAGGTACAATTGCAGAAGGTACTCTATGGCATAGTTCAAGTCTAAACATTGAATTCTTAAAGAATACAAACGTTAGCGGAAGCATGACATGGGTAAAATATGCATGGTCAGAAGACACAGATAGTCTTGCTCCAAGCGAATGTCAACTAGTTTCAGGTGCTCCAGCAAAACGTAAAGATGGCACATCTGCACTAGTAACAGGCGACCTTTGGGTAGACGGTGACGCAGTTCCTTACGCAACAGTATGGCGCTGGTCAGGTACAGCATGGGTCAAATTAGACAATGCAGACCAATCATCTACAAACGGAATGGCATTTAGTCATTATTCACACGATGCACCTTATGATTCAAACGGTGTAGCAAACAGCAGAACAGTACATGCATCAGTAGATAATCCAGATTTACATCCAGAAGGTATATTGATGATTAACATGGACTACTCTACTTACAACGTTAAGAAATACACTAACGGTGCATGGGAATGGGCTTCAGGTATAAACACTGATGGTTCTGGTAAGTTCGGCACAGACGCACAACGTCATATGGTTGTCGAAGCAATGCAGGCAGCAATTTCTTCAAACGATGGAATTCGTTCAGAAGCAGTTTATTTCAATCTAATCGCGGCTCCAGGATACTTCGAGTTAATGGACGAAATGATTACATTGAACAAAGACAAGAAAGAAATAGCATTCGTTATCGGTGATTGTCCAATGACATTGAAATCAGATTCAACGTCAATGAAAGCATGGGGAACAGCAAATGTTCCAGCAGAAACTTACGCGGCAATTTATTACCCACATGGCTTGTCAAGTGACTTGTCAGGTAATGACGTAGTTATGCCTTCATCAGCAATCGCATTAAGAACTATCGCTTTTTCAGACCAGGTTTCATATCCATGGTTTGCACCAGCAGGACTTACACGTGGTGTAGTTTCAAACGCATCACAAGTTGGTTATGTAAATTCAGAAAATGAATTTGTTAAAGTTCAATTAAGTGAAGGTCAACGTGATGTTCTTTATGGACAACGTATAAACCCAATTGCAGACTTCCCAGCAACGGGAATGGCAGTTTATGGTCAGAAAACAACACAAGCAACTTCAACTGCTCTAGACAGAGTAAATGTTGCACGTTTAGTTAACTACATGCGCCATAACTTAGACCAGATGTCTCGTGGATTCTTATTCGAGCAAAACGATAAGATTACTCGTGACAATATGAGAGATGCAGTTGAACGTTTCTGTGGTAATCTTGTTACACAAAGAGGTTTATATGATTTCTTAGTTGTGTGTGATGATTCAAACAACACACCAGCACGTATAGATAGAAATGAACTATGGGTTGATGTAGCAGTACAGCCAGCGAAATCAGTAGAATTTATTTATATTCCACTTCGCATCAGAAATACAGGCGAAACACTATAATATAAACTAGAAGGTTTAGTTTAAAACCCCTCCTCAGTGAGGGGTTTTTTATTGGGTGACTATATAGTAACTGATAAATACAGTTATGCGAATAAATGAAGTAATATTACACGAAGAAATGCTAGACGTAAAGTCTGTGGTAACTTCGTCTATCAAAAAATTAGATAAAGTTTTCAAAAATAACAACTACGAATTAAGAATAGTAGGTGGTGCTGTTAGAGATATTGCTTTAGGTAAATTACCTAAAGATATTGACTTGGCAACTGATGCTACACCAGACGAAATGATTGCTATACTTGATAAAGCAAATATCAAACATATACCAACAGGTATAGACCATGGTACTATCACAGCAATCTTAGGCAAAGAACCATTTGAAATCACAACATTACGAGCAGACACAGAAACTGACGGCAGACATGCTGAAGTTGAATTTGTAACTAACTGGGAAGAAGATGCTAAACGTAGAGACCTAACATACAATGCTATGAGCATGGATATGGAAGGTAATGTATTTGATTACTTTAACGGTATGGACGACTTACAAGATAAAGTCAGTAAGTTTGTGGGCGATGCCAGACAAAGAATACAAGAAGATTACTTGCGTATACTTAGATATTTTCGTTTTCAAGGTAGACTATCAACACCAACTTGGAATGAAGATACATTAAAAGCAATTAGTTCAAATGTAAAAGGTTTACAACAAATAAGTGCTGAACGTGTTTGGCAAGAAATGAGTAAAGTTCTCGCAGGTAACAATGTTGCTAACGTTTTAACTCATATGACTAAATCAGGTGTCAGTAAAGTTATTGGATTATCAACAAACGACTTAAACAAAGTAAAAGATAAAGGCAACTCTATTGTAGCATTAGCACAAATGGGCAACACAATAGATATAGCAAAACGTTGGAGATTAAGTAACAACGAAGCAGTTCTGTTAGACTTTCTCATTAAGAATAAAACTAACACACTTGATAAAAAGAAAGTAGAAGATATGATTGCTGACGGAGTTGATAAGAATTTAATTTCCGCACTAGCAACTTTACAAGGTAAAGAAGATATGGCAAGTCATGTAAGTTCTGCTAAAGTGCCAGATTTTCCGATAACTGGCTCAGATTTAATTGCTAAAGGTATGAATCCAGGTCCAGAGATGGGTGCGAAACTTAATTTATTAAAACAACAATGGAAGAAAAGTAACTTTACTGCTACTAAAGATGAATTGTTAAAAGAAGTAAAAGAATTCGTTACACTTAAAAAGGGTGACCAAACTGTAAGAGTTCCTAAGTCTAGACTTGAGTTTTATTTAGGTCAACATTATGAACTTGTTGAAAAAATAACAAAATCTACACCAATGGGTGATGTTATTAAAGACTTTTATAAGAGTGATGCGCCACAATTCAAAGGTAAAAGCAAAGCAAAGAAAAGACAAATGGCTATTGCGGCTAAACTATCTATGAACGAAGAAGAAAAAGATGCTCATTAGAGAGATAATTTCAGAAAAACCAGAAAGCAAACCGATTGTTTATTTGGATATGGATGGAGTTCTAGCAGATTTCTTTTCAGAGTGGGCAAAATTGGCAGGAATTAAAACAGGAAACTATAAAGATATTCCACCAGCAAACGTGGACAAAACACTGGACAAAATGATTGGCACAGATTTTTTTGCTAAACTTCCAAAATTTCCTACAGCAGATAAATTAATTCAAATGATTATAAATAATTTTGGCTCATATAAAATATTAAGTTCGCCACTTAGATATGACCAAGAGAATAGTAAAAAGCATAAGATAGATTGGATTGGAAGAAAACTAAAGATTAAACCAAGTGAAACTATTATAGTTAGTGACAAAGGGTCATATGCTACACAACCAGATGGTACACCAAACATATTAATTGATGACTTGGGTAGAAACATTCAGAACTGGATGAACAATGGTGGACTTGGAATTAAATATCAAGCAGATGAAGACCCATTATCAAAAGTACAACAATGGTTAGAACAGTTTAAAAAAGGAGAAGTAACACAAGAAACTAATACAAATGAACGACAAGAACACATATTTAAGAATGATGAATCTAAGTACTAAAACCATAGAACTTTTGTTAGTAAATTTGAAGAATATGCATAGTGCTATGTTAAAAGATTGTGCTGATAAACAAAGAATTGGTAAATTAATTATTGAATTGGAAACAGAATTAATGAAAATAGATAAAGACAATCAAAGTCATATTAGATTAGGTACGTCATCATTTGCGAGGATGTTTGAATAATGCAAGTTTATAAAGAAACAATATGGCACTTCACTTGTCAATCATGTAATGGTTTTTGGACTGTTGCGGCTTCAGACAAATGGGTACCAAAAGAATTGTTCTGTACTCATTGTGGTTCAAAGCGAACACACAATAAAGAACTCATTGAATGGGTAGATGATAATGATTATATTCCTACAAGAAATGATAGTCAACACGAAAATTATTTAGAATTTGAAAAAGAGTTTCTTAAAGAGGACAAAGATGAGTTATGTTCGTGTGGACATAATCCAATAGAATGTGACTGTGCGGCAGGATGTAAGTGTGGATGTAGGAAGAGATATTTAAGGGCATATTAACATACAACTTAATTATTAGTAAAATAGATAAATACTAGTGTTAAATCATAGTTCAAAAATTATTACAGGAGATTAATAAAATGAGTAGAACATTAAACAATTTTGGTGTACCAACAGATTCTGGTGATGGAGTCACAGGCACTGGTATATTACAACCAAAACTTAACTATAGATTCCGTGTAGTAGTTGCTGGTTTTGGCGGAACTGGAACAAGTTCACAAGAATTCACAAGACAGGTTATGAATGTATCCCGTCCAAAGGTATCACATGAGTCAATTCCATTAGATTCGTACAACTCACGTATGTACGTTATGGGCAAGCACACATGGGAACCAATTACAATTACATTGCGTGATGACATCGCAAACAATCTAACTAAACTAGTTGGTCGACAAGTACAATCACAGTTAGATCATAAAAGTCAAAGAGGTCCTTCAGCAGGTACTAACTATAAGTTTTCAACATTGATTGAAATTCTAGATGGTAACTCTGGTGACGCAACAGAACAATGGCAATTAGAAGGTTGTTTCATTACTAACGCTGATTATTCACAAACTGATTATGCAGTGTCAGATCCAGTTACAATTACGCTAACGCTTCAGTATGATAACGCAGTATTGAATGATGATATTATGCCAGATATGGACTTTGTGTCGGATTCTACTATAGCCGGTTAATAAACGAGGCGCAAGCCAATGGCTGATGATAGAAAAAGTGCTAAGAACACATGGAAGAGAGTTTTAGCCGATAGTGCTAACGCAAAACATAGATTTGGATTTGCAGGAACTCATGGGTCTCCTCTTATCGACCCAACGTCTGGGCTTGGTCCAACTCCTAAACTCTCTGACCTTTGGTTTATAGAATTTAAGACAGTATCTGGTGGAAGCACATCCGATACATCTCGCATCTCTGCTTTAGCAAAATCAGTATCTCCAATTTCTATCTCAACATCAACTATGCCTATTGATGCATATGGCAAAAGAATTTATGTTCCTACCCGTGTAGATTTTCCAGAAGTAGGAATTACGATGTATGATACAGTTGACGGTCAAATGTTTAAGATAGCAGAATCTATATATAGTAAATTTTTTAAGAATCAAGATGCTAAAGTTACTGGTGCAAATGCAGAACAAGTTCTAACAGACAGTCATTTACATGGTAGAAAAATACCAGATGACAAACACGAGTATTATCATCAGCATTTTGAGAAAATCACAATATATCACTTCTTTGGTAATCTTGAAGATTCAGCACCACCCGGTAAAAAAGACATGTTATTCGGCGCCCGTGCGACTGCAGGACAAGGAGTAACAAGTACAGGCTCTGTTCAAAAGATTGAATTAATTAATCCATTAGTTACAAATATTACCTTTTCTCCTAGTGATTATAGTATTGCAGAGTTAAGAACTACGGACCTTTCAGTTCAGCCAGAAAATGTAATAATAGGTAACGTAGATGATGCTGTAGCATTCCCACATTGGATGACATTAGGAATGGATTATATGATGTCAGAATTAAGTCCACAAATGAAGAGAAAAGATTTAGATGGTATTTATCCTGATTGGTTTGGCGATACTGGGTATGGACCTAGAACCCACGATCCTAGATTTAAGAAAAAGAGTAGAGATGATGGAACTAAAGAATGGGAAGATGCCAAAGGCAAAAAACGAAGTAATGTATTTGGTGATGATAAGAGCAAGAGAGAACAGGCGGAAAGTCTTACAGATCCTTTAAGAATAGAACAACAAGAATACAACGACACTAACAGAAAACTTAATGAACTAATGACATTATATAATGCCGCAATTCAAAATCCTAATGAACAAGGAAACAAAGCATTAGAGATGGCTTTAAAAGACAGAATTGGCGTAATAGATGCGGCAAGGGCAAATAGATTTTCTAAAGAATCAAGTAAAACTTATATAGACGAGGGCAATCAATTTGATACTCCTTATATTGCAACATATACAAATCCAGATATTCCAACATTTGGCGGTATCGGAGATAGTAATCCACCAGGAACTAAGTTTCCAAGATATTCTACAGATTTAGGATCAGCAATGATAAGAGAACTTGTTGGAGCATTTTTCGGCAAACGTTCTTTTAATGTTAATAATATCAAAGGTGCTATAATAAATAAGATAATTGGAAATGATGGTAAATCAGAGAGTAAAAATATTCTAGGCTCAATATTAACAGATGGCATGATTTCAAGTAAGAAAGGCGCATATGTTACGACAACAAAAGCAAATCAATCCATACCGACTAATAAACCAATAGTATATAAAACTAATTCTACTGACCGGGCAATTGGCGTGAGTAAAGCACTCTTAAGAAAATTCTTAGGACAATAATGACAAGGGAACTATAATGAAAATAGATATATTAACTGCAAAATTATTGAAAAAGGGATTTACTCAACAAAAAGCAGAAGCATATGCGGTAGAACTTACAAACATTGCAAAATTATATGGTGTAAGCCCGTATGACTTTGTTGATGAACTTTCAGAAGATTTTTCTTTCAATGACTTGGGAGCATTCGTCTTTAATAATGCATTGCGATTTGGATATAAGACGGGAAAGATGACTCCGCGAACACCAAATACTTATATCGCAAGAGCAATTATTAAATAATGGCAAAATTCCATCAAGGCAAATACCAAATATTAAATCAATCAAAATACTCAGGAAGTGGAATGCCCACTTTTAGAAGCAGTTGGGAACAGACTTTCATGCAGTTTTGTGATACAAATCCAAATGTAATGGCATGGGCAAGTGAGCCTGTTAGAATTTCATATCAAAATCCAATAACTGGCAAAATAACATCATATGTTCCTGATTTTGTTATCGTATATAGAGATGCTAAAGGTAAGAAAAACGCAGAATTAGTTGAAATAAAGCCAATGAATCAATCTAATCCTAAATTTGCACGTGGTAGGGCACAACAGACACAAGTAGCAGTAAACTATGCTAAGTGGGATGCCGCAACACATTGGGCAAAAAAACGAGGTATGAAATTTAGAGTTCTCAATGAGAATGATATTTACGCCAATACTAAGAAACCTAAAGCAGTTAAGAAACCCGTTAAGCCCAAGAAACCAAGATAATACATCTTAGGACCTATATAAGTTTCGGCTTTGCTGTTACCTATTTCTAAGATGAGGATGCCGTTATCCTTTAATACATAATTCGCTACTATGGTTACAAAAAACGGCAACTTTATTTTTGATAAATACGTATATAATTAACTAAGAACGTATATTATGACTAAAAAACTAGAAGAAACATTCAATATTAAACCAGCAGACGAGGGTGAAGAAGAACTTCAGAAAGAAACTCCCTCTATTGAAGAGTCAAAAGAATTAACAGAGATTCTATATGCTGAATTAAAGACTACTGAGAAGATTGACAACGCATTACCACTTGTACAAGACCTTAATCAGCACGATAAAGAAATGGATGATATTCATAAAAAGGCATTGGACGCTTTCAATGATTTACTTACATTAGGTATGAATGTAGAAGTACACGCTGGTGCTAAATTGCTAGAAACAGCAAATCAGATGCTGAAAACTGCCATGGAAGCAAAAGATAGTAAAGTCGATAGAAAATTAAAGATGATTAACCTTCAATTGCAAAAAGCAAAGTTGGATCATAATATTTCTAAAAACAAAGATGGTTTTGAACTTGAAAGTGAGGGTGCAGTCACAATTAGCAGAAATGAACTGTTAAAACGAATTGATTCTGCCCAAAAAGATATAGAAAATGATAAATAAGAATAAGAGTTATTTATATATTAAAAAACATATATGGAACATACAATGAAAACATTTAAACAATACTTAACAGAGTCAACAAAAGAACATAAATTCACATTAAGATTCTGTTGTGACTTAGATGAAGCACAGGAAAATCGTATTGAGACATTTTTGACAAAATACGACCTTAAAACGATGTCAAAGACATCTACAACGCCTATCACTAAGAATCCAATGTTTTTTAATAATGCAACAAATTCAAAAGTTTCAAAAATTGATATAGTTACTGGTTATCCATTGTCAGCAGATATTCTACAACAACAATTAAGTGATATACTTGGTGTTTCACTTGAGAATGTAGTTGTTCATCCAGAAGGATGGGAACCTGAAGCAGAATCGGAAGATGACGAAGATAAAAAAGCACTATTAGGCACAGACTATGATGATAAATCAGATGACGGTGCAAATTACGGTAAAACTTTTGTAGATAAATTTTTAAACAATTTAGAGAAAAAAGAACATGACACGGTTGAGAACGCATTAAGCGTTAAGACAAAATCTGATCCAGCACAGGAACAGATGTCAAAAGACGAACAATCAAGTGCATCAGTTATCAGTGGAGATGAAAAATGAGCAAACAATATAACCTATCAACAACAGAGGACAACGGGCAGTCAGTAACGACTAGCCAGACTGTCACAGAGCATCCAGAAGAAATTCTACGATTGATGAAACTAGCAGGCCTAGAAAACGCACAAGTAGTTGCTGAGGATGACTCAGTGTTTGAACCTACTCCTGCGAATGATAAATTAGATTTAGATGATTACTCTAAAAAATCTCCAGAAAGTATTGCAAAACAAAAGAAAACAATTCAACCAACACTTGGTGATAATCCATTAGAGTACTCTTTAGACGAAAATGAGATTTATGAAGCAATGATGGAAGAATTTGATAAGTCTGAAGAAGTTAACGAAGACAACACAAGACTTCAACGTGCAATTCAAACTAATTTTGGTGAGAATGGAGAAGGTGACTCCGATTATGACGCCTACTGGCCTGACTATATGAATAATAAAGACGTGATTGTAGCAATTTTCGGTAGTAATGTACCAAAAACAATTTTCGATGCCTTTAATAAGCACAAAGCCTATAGCAAGAATGATGAAGATAGAGCGAAAAATAAAAAAATTCCATCAGAACGAAACAACCATGCCCCATATTATCCAGAAAACCGAGATGAAGAAATATTAGCAGACCTTGGTGAAAGGGTCCGTGATACAATTGTACTATACGCTGAAGATATTGGCATTGAAACGCTTGAAGAAGTTAACGAAGAATTAACAGCAGGACAAAAGAAATTACCTGCTGGATTACAAAAAGCAATTCTTGCCAAACAAGGCAAAAAAGATGAAGCAGTTGAAGAAACTGACGAAGAATCTACAGAAGAAGTTGTTGTCGAAGACTTTGAAGTTGATCCTGATTCTGTCGGATATGATGACCATATTAAAAGACTAGCAAGAAAAAGGGGCAATATGTCAACAAAAGACATGATAGATGCTGGCATTCCAGTCCACCAACAAAAGGTAGTTCATGTAAGCACAGATGATGACGATTCCTCGAATAATCCTTATAAAGATGAAAAAGGACCAGTTAAAATGAGAAAAGCAGTATTGACAAATGACTTTGATGAATCAAAAGAAGTAGTAACAGAAGAAAAACTAACTGAAGGTTGCTCTTGTGGTTGTAGTTCAGGTTGCAATTGTGGACCAGAATGTGGTTGTGGTTGTAACGCAGTTAATGAAGACCAAGATAGAATGGCTAAATTAGCAGGTCTTAATGAAAGAGGTGCAACACGTCCAATGAACTTTGCAGGTACTAAGGATCATCGTATTAAAGGTGACACAAGTAAATCAGGACCTGAGGTGGATACTCTTAAACATGTTGATAAAATACAAAAATTAGCATGGAATAAGGCTAAAGCCAAGCCATCACATCATGATTCGTCTTCTAAACAAGCAAAGATTGATATTATTATGCCTAAGAAACGTGATACTGTTGCTATTAAAGGTGACTTAACTAAAGTAAACCCAAATGCAAAATCGTCAAAAATTGATATTAAAGGTGACTTAACTAAAGTAAACCCAAATGCAAAAGAGCCAAAAATTGGTATTAAAGGTGACTCAAGTAAATCAAAACTTCGTGGAGAAGATTTAGAAAGACTTAAGAAATTAGCAGGTATTCAAGAAGATGGTTCGGAAATGAATCCTAGCAGACTACCACATCCTGATATTGACCCTGGAGACCAATCATTTGATTGGCCAGAAGATGGACCTAAAATTGATATCGATAATATGGAAAAAATGCCAAAAGTAACAGTTAAAGGACCTAAGAACTATGATGACAGAATTCAAAGACTAGCAAGGGCGAAAGATAAAGCCAATCCAAAAGAACCTCTTAGTCTAAAAGCATATCTTAATTTTTAAATAACATTCCTCTATTGCTAACAAATAAAGTCTCCTAGTGAGACTTTTTTGTTTTTACCCAATAAAAAACCCGCTTTTCAGCGGGCTTCCTAAATACTAATTTAGAGTTGATTAATACCCATAAGATTCATCATTATAACCTAAATCCGAAGATGCAGTTACAGTAATTGAACCCATATCTTGTGTGTCAACTTTAACACCCGTAAGTTCACCTAGATTGGTGTGACCACGAGTTGCTCCTGTTGAACCACCAGTTGAAGCACGGTGACATGCACCTGCTGTTGGTAAATCATCACCGCTTGAAGTAATCGCACCAAAATCAGACAATTCTCTCAAATCGATTGAACGTCTAACCTTAATACGAGCCATACCAGCGATTGCTCTAAGACCTCTATATCTTGCCATATTATTTCTCCCATATGATTGATGATGAAGGTGGGAATCCCTCAAACATCAATAGTATTTATCTGATTTACTCACTGCGTTATATGTAAAGATAAATACTATTATAATTAACTGAGTATTTAATAGTGGCAGATTTAACCAAAAAACCATATACAAAAACCCAATTTAGTAACGTACAATTGTTAGAATTTAGCAAATGTATGTCGGACCCGTTCTATTTTCTGAGTAAGTATTTTATGATTCAGCATCCTATACGGGGAAGTATACTATACAAGGCATATGATTATCAACAGGATTTAGCACACTCTTATCATAATTTTAGATTTTCTATATCTATGTTAGGAAGACAGATGGGTAAGTCTACAACAGCGGCTGGATATCTATTGTGGTATGCAATGTTTAATCCAGACCAAACTGTTCTAATTGCGGCTCATAAGTATTCAGGCGCACAAGAAATCATGCACAGAATTAGATATGCATATGAGATGTGTCCAGACTATATTAGAGCAGGCGTGACAAACTATAACAAAGGTAGTATCGAATTTGACAATGGCTCACGTATTATTGCTCAAGCAACGACTGAAAATACTGGTCGTGGTCTTTCTATTTCATTGCTATATGCAGATGAGTTTGCATTTGTTAGACCAACAATAGCAAAAGAATTTTGGACTTCTATCTCACCAACATTAGCAACAGGTGGTAAAGCAATTATTACATCAACACCAAACTTAGATGATGACCAGTTTGCAACTATATGGTCTGGTGCGAATAAGAGATTAGATGCTTATGGAAATGAAACAGAAGTAGGTATTAATGGTTTTAGACCATACAATGCAGTATGGCATCAACATCCTGATAGAGATAAGAAATGGGCAGTTGAAGAAGAAGCACGGGTGGGTAAAGAACGTTTTCTAAGAGAACATGAATGTCAATTTATCGCATATGATGAAACGTTAGTTAACAGTTTGAAATTGTCAGGAATCAAAGGAAAAGAACCAATATTAAGAACTGGGCAAGTTAGATGGTATGAACATATTAATAAAGAGTCTACTTATGTTATAGGATTAGATCCTGCTATGGGAACTGGTGGAGATAACTCTGCTATTGAAGTGTGGGCGTTACCAGAACTTATACAAGTCGCAGAATGGCAGAATAATAGAACAGATGTTCATGGACAAGTTAAAACAATGCACACCATTCTTACTATTATCAATGATGAAATGAGAGAACTTGGTAATAATGCACCCGAAATATATTGGAGTGTAGAGAACAACTCATTAGGAGAAGCCGCTTTAGTTGTCATACAAGAGATGGATGAAGATAAGTTTCCTGGTACATTCTTACATGAACCTAAAAAGAAAGGTAGACAACGAGTATCAAGAAAAGGATTTACTACAACATATAAGACAAAAATTACTGCTTGTATGAAGATGAAATCTTGGATTGAAAGTGACAAGATGACACCACTAAGTAAGAATTTCATAAGAGAATTAAAGACTTTTATAGCAAAAGGAAAAAGTTATGAAGCAAAAACTGGTGAAACAGATGACTTAGTTTCGGCAACATTATTGTGTGTAAGACAGATTCAGGTTATATCTAGGTTCGAGGAAGGATACGAAGAACTGCTTGGATCAGTGTTGGACAGTGATGATGATTACTCAGACCCACTTCCTGTGATATTTTGATAAATACTACCATAACGAACGAGAACAAAAATTATGGCTATAAATTTAGATAATATCGCAACAAAAGTAATGAAATTAATGCAAGGCAGTGGACTTCAAATGAAGATGTTTGATGCTACTAGTGGTAAAAGTGTAGCAGTCCCAGGCGATGCAAGATTTTTTTATGTCAAAGAACCAAACATGATGGTTCATATTGACGATAATACTAGAGAATTAAAATTTCATATTGGAGAAGATATCGATATCGATAATCCTGCTGTTAATAATATGATGCATCAACTAAAATCTATGGCACGTACTAATATGTTAGATTTCGATATTCGTTCATTCGGAAAACATATAGAACCTAAAAATTATGCATATAAGGTTGAACAAAATAAGGAGCAAACCATGACTGACCACGTCAATGAAGGCATGGGCCCATTGTCTGGGTCATCACGCACAAGCCGACAAACATTAGAAAATGTGCGATTAATATTAAAACACCGTGCGCCAGTAAACGAGGAATCTCGTGGCTCACGTTCACGTAACATCACAGCAATTTTTGTTGAATCAGGAGAAGGCGAGCGTTTCAAGTACCCATTTATACATTTGAATGGTGCAAGAGCAATGGCGAGACACGTAGCATCAGGTGGAGTTCCACATGATATAGTAGGAGAGGCTATTGTAGAGTTGTCTGACAACTTATCAAGATTGAAAGAGTTTATGGGCGTAGTTAACAGACAGCAATTAGTAAACGAAACTAATCGTGCTGATATATGGAATGTTAAACGTAGTATGAATTCAATTAAAGAAACGGTACAGAGAATTCAAGGTACGAAAGGATATGCTAGTTTTGTAGAAGGTATTGCTCTTAAAGAAGAAAAAATACAAGAAGAAATTTCAGAAGAAGCAGTAGATACATTTGTACAAAAGTTTACAAAATCAACATTTGAAGAATCATTAAGAGATATTTTCCCATTGCTACACAAAGTCAACGAAGAAGAATTGCAAAATCGTAGACTCAATCAAGTAGATAGAGTTAGAGAAATAATTTCGGCAAGAACAAAAAAGACTGACGAAATAATCAATGTGATATCTTTCGGTGCACCGAAAGGTGATTATGACTATGAGCAGATTAAGAAGCAATATGCTGAACCTCGTACACCGGAAGAAGCGGCACAAAAGAAAATTGATATGATAGCAATGACATTTGATGATTTGGCTGACAGAATTGAAGTAGACACACTAGATGATAAAAATAAGAAAAAGAAAGGTCACGACAGAGCGGCAGAATTGTCATTCTTTTTGACTGATATTGCTAATGATATTCGCAAGAATCCAGCAGGAGTTGATAAAGAAGAAATTAAAGTTGCTGGTCATTTACTGAAAATGTCTAAAGTAAAGATAGAAAAACAGACAAAAACAGCAGATGAAAATTGGGATGTGATGGTTGAATCAGCATTCTCAAAGTTTGACCCAGATAGTGTTATTCAGGAAAGTCAACCAAGTATCAACGAAGAAGTTCAGAAGATTAATGAACTCGCTTGGATTGGATGGCAAATATTTCAATGGGGCGAGCCCTTAGGCGCGGAATTAAAATATAATGGCGAACACGTTTACTGGTTAGATTCAACTGATAGAGAATATGTTGAAAAAATAAAGGATAAAGTTAGACCTAATATAAGAAACTTTACAGGCGACCAGGACGATGGGTCATTAGAAAATCCAAACCAGAATAGATATAAGTTTGACCCAGATGATATGACTGATGAAGAAAGACATGACTACGAACTAGATAAAACAGAAAAAGAAGCAGGTTTTGGTGGTGGATCACCACGTGCAACTATTAGGAATTTATCTAAAGAACAAAAAGCAAAACTATACAATGAAAAAGTTAGACCTAATTTGAGAAACAATGTAAATGAAGACGATGACAGATTGTCACCTGATAATAATGATTTTATTGAATATGTACGTTCGTATTACGGAAAGGATGAATTTCGTGCTAGTGAGTTCAAAAATGACGATGGTTCTGAAGGTGTCAGCATAGAAGAAATTAAAAAAGCAATAGAAATGATGGCTAATGACGATACTTGGAATTGGGTAGGTGGCGACACAGATGATAGAATAGAAATTGCAGATATTATGCTTAGGAATCGAGGCATTGACCCAAACGCCGCCGCTAATAAACATGCAGATGCATTTAGGAAAAAAGAACTTGCTAGAGTAGATACTCAGGACAAACGTGATAGAGAAGAACATCCCGAATGGTTCGACGGGTCAGAAGATTCTGGAGATGAAGCGGCATATGCAAGAGCCGAAGAAAGACTTAAAAAATTAGCAGGCGTTTAAATCGGAGAAAACAATGGATCAAGAAAGACTTAGCAAATTAGCAGGTATTATGCCTGAAGATGTAGAAGCAGATGAAGAATTAATTACCAAGATTGCTGAATGGATTTATCACGAAAGTTCTGAACCAATAAGTGAAATAGAGCATTTAGTTAAAAGGGCTGATGCAGTAGGTGATTATATTGACGCTGTTTCAGAACGCAAAGAAACAGGTATTAACGAAATAGAAATCAATCCAGGAGATGAGATTGCAAACCACTTAAACGATATTGAAGAATACATTTCTACAATAGATTGTGACAATCTATCTGAGATGGCAATGAGAATTCAAGATACCATTGAGGAAATTAGAACTAAACTCAATTGGGATCAATATGACTAATTACTAAAATATGTCATTTTATGGTTGACAAGCACACCCAAATTGTGTTATAATTAAAGGAAGTTAAATGCTTCCTTTTTTTATGGTTTAAATAATTTTCACCACAATTTTGAAGTTAAGAAAACTTACAAAAAGTAGCATTTAACTCTTGACTTTTGCAAAAAAGATAAGTATAATAGTATCATGCTTAAAAAATATATGATACGTTTAGGCTAATATAACTAATATACAACAAAACTAATAAAGGCTAATATAGGAGAATATAATGGCTACACTAGCAGAAATCCGTGCGAAATTACTCGCACAAGACAATAAGGCATCAGAAAACTCACAAGCAAATCGAGGCTCAGATGCAGTATATCCTTTCTGGAATATGGACAATGACAATACAGCAGTATTGAGATTCCTTCCAGATGGAGACCCCACTAACACATTCTTTTGGAAAGAACGTCAAGTTGTTAAACTTCCGTTTCCAGGTGTTAAAGGCGGGGATGAAACAAAACGAGTAATCGTTCAAGTTCCTTGCGTTGAAATGTGGGGAGAACCATGCCCAATTCACGCAGAAATTCGTCCTTGGTTCAAAGATCCAGCGATGGAAGATTTAGGTCGCACATATTGGAAAAAGCGTTCTTACGTTTTCCAAGGATTGCTTTGCACGGATCCAATCGGTGGTGAAAAACCAGAAAATCCAGTACGTAGATTTATCATTGGACCACAAATCTTTAAGTTGTTAAAAGCGGCTTTGATGGACCCAGATATGGATAATCTACCAACTGATTATGAACAAGGTACTGACTTCCGTCTTACTAAGACAACAAAAGGTCAATATGCTGATTATTCAACTTCAAGTTGGTCACGCAAAGAACGTTCATTAAATGAAGAAGAACGTGCGGTAATTGAAACGCATGGTCTTTTTAACTTAAATGAGTTCATGCCAAAACGTCCAACAGAAGACGATATGAAAGTAATCTTTGAAATGTTTGAAGCATCTGTTGATGGTGAATTATATGACCCTGTACGTTGGGGACAATATTATAAACCTTACGGTTTAGATGTTCCTGCAGGAACTTCAGCAACCAAAACTGCAACTCCAACTGCTCCAAAGGTAGAAGAAGTTAAAGTAGAGGCAACGAAGGAAGAGACAGTAGCACCAACAACTGCAACACCAACACCAACGCCTGCACCAGTAACTGCTGATGCACCGAAGGCCGATGCGGCAGATATCTTAGCAATGATTCGTAGTAGAAAAACTGACTAAGAACTAATATGAGTGTGGGAAGTAATTCCCACACTTTTATAACACATTAGGAGAAATACATGGCAAGAGCCTTTGATGCGAGTAAATTTCGCAAAAGTATAACGAAATCTGTTCCTGGTATGAGTGTTGGTTTCAGAGACCCAGATACTTGGATATCAACAGGAAATTATACATTAAACAAACTTATCAGTGGAGACTTTAATAAAGGTGTACCACTGGGCAAAGTAACAGTATTTGCTGGCGAGAGTGGAGCAGGAAAATCATTTATTGCCGCAGGTAACATTGTAAAAAACGCACAAGACCAAGACATATTTGTAGTACTAATCGATAGTGAAAATGCACTTGATGAAAAGTGGTTACATGCACTAGAGGTAGATACTACACCAGAAAAATTATTAAAATTAAGTGTATCAATGATTGATGATGTTGCTAAAATCATTTCAGACTTTATGAAAGGGTACAGAGAAGACTACGGAGACACACCAGACGCAGACCGTCCAAAAGTTTTGTTTGTGATTGATAGTCTAGGAATGATGATGACCCCAACCGATGTTGACCAGTTTAATAGAGGTGACATGAAAGGTGATATGGGTCGTAAACCAAAAGCATTAGCATCATTAGTACGCAATAGTGTCAATTTGTTTGGACAGTATAATGTAGGATTAGTTGCTACCAATCACACATATGCATCACAAGATATGTTTGATCCAGATGATAAAATCTCAGGTGGTCAAGGATTTATCTATGCTAGTTCTATTGTAGTAGCAATGAAGAAACTTAAGTTAAAAGTAGATGCTGATGGAAATAAAACTTCACAAGTACATGGTATCAGAGCGGCATGTAAAGTAATGAAAACTCGTTACTCAAAACCATTTGAAAGTGTACAAGTTGAAATTCCATATGAAACAGGAATGAATCCATATAGTGGGTTAGTTGAATTTTTTGAGGCAAAAGGGTTACTAGTAAAACAAGGTAATAGATTGAAATATGTGACAAAATCAGGTGAAGAGATGATTGAATTTCGTAAGAATTGGACATCAGAAAAACTTGATACTGTTATGAATGAGTGGAATGATGAAAATCTAAATGATGAAAAACATGAGTTAGAGCAACAAGAGTCTGAAGTAGAAAATATATAGCAATATATATAAATACATTGCTTACACATATTAAGATATACTAAGAGGAGACTTTTTTTGGAATCAGAATCACTTTACGAATTATGGGAAACTTTAAGAAGTTATATACCCATCAAAGACAGGACAGAAGCAGGTGAAATGTTTATTAAACAATGTGACAACTTAGGAATGAGCATCGAAGAAATTAAAGAATTGATTGACGGCGATGAAGTCCTACACGTTGCGTTGGATAAATATTTTGAAGATGATGAAGATTATGATGATTGGGACTAATGAATTGGTATAGCAACATAGTAAAAGACTGGAGTGAAATACCCAACTTTATTCAATTTTTTGAAAAAGAACTCACGGACGCAAGAAAAGAAGTAAGAATACATGGAAATATTGAGATGAATTCTACTCGACTTCCTGCATATGTTGAATTACGTTTCGGTCAATTACAAGAGATAGAAGCAATATTAGAACATTTAAATATTCAATTACGCAGAAAGAGAAGTCAATATTTAAGAAAATATTTAGAGAATTATAACAAAGTTTTAAGTAGCAGAGATGCTGAGAAGTACGCAGACGGCGAAGATGAAATTGTTGCAATTGGGGAATTGATAAATCAAGTAGCACTTATAAGAAATCAGTACCTAGGAATAACAAAAGGATTCGAAATTAAACACTTCCAACTGACAAACATTATTAAGTTACGTGTTGCAGGAATGGAAGACTCAGAGATTAACACATTTTAGGGTAGAGAAAAAAATGGCTAGTATTCAAATAGTTAAACGAAATGGAGAAAAAGAAGATTTAGATTTAGAAAAAATGCACAAAGTTGTGTTTCAGGCATGTAACAGTATTAATAATGTGTCTGCTAGTGAAATTGAATTAAAATCACATATTCAATTTTACAATGGAATGACAACTAGTGAAATTCAAGAAACATTAATCAAAGCGGCAGCCGAATTAATAACAGAAGAGTTGCCAAACTATCAATGGGTTGCTGGAAACCTAATCAATTATCACATTAGAAAAGAAGTATATGGTGCTTTCAAACCATGTCATCTTTTAGAGTTAGTTAATAAGAATGTTGAATCTGGATTTTATGATGAATCATTACTAACTGACTATACAGTAAATGAATGGGAAAAGATTAATGGTTTTATCAAACATGATAGAGATTTTGACATTACTTACGTTGGAATGGAACAGTTCCGTGGAAAATACTTAGTTCAGAACAGAGTTACAAAACAACTTTATGAAACACCACAAATGTCGTATGTGTTAATTGCGGCAACATTATTCAGTGAATATCCAAAAGAAGAAAGATTAAAATGGGTCAAAGATTACTATGACGCAATTAGTACTTTTGATATCTCATTACCGACTCCTGTTATGGCAGGTGTTCGTACTCCACAAAGACAATTTAGTAGTTGTGTATTGATTGAAACAGATGATTCGTTAGACTCAATTAATGCTACGACTAGTGCTATCGTTAAGTATGTTTCTCAAAAAGCGGGAATTGGCATCGGTGCAGGAAGCATTCGTGCTATTAATTCACCAATCAGAAATGGCGATGCTAGTCATACAGGTGTAGTTCCTTTTTATAAAATGTTTCAAGCGGCAGTAAAATCATGTTCACAAGGTGGTGTTCGTGGTGGTGCGGCTACATTATATTATCCAATTTGGCACTATGAGGTAGAAGATTTACTTGTATTGAAGAACAATAAAGGTACAACAGATAATCGTGTCCGACATATGGATTATGGAGTTCAATTCAATAAACTTATGTATGAACGTCTAATGGCGGGGGGTAATATTACATTATTCTCGCCCAATGATGTTCCTGAGTTATATGATGCATTTTTCAATGACCAAGATAAGTTTCGTGAACTTTATGAAGCGGCAGAACGCAAAACATCTATTCGTAAGAAAACAGTATCTGCTCTTGACCTATTTTCGTCATTTATGACTGAACGTAAAAATACTGGTCGCATCTATTTGATGAATGTTGACCATGCTAATGACCATAGTTCTTTTGATTCAAAAGTAGCACCCATTAAACAAAGTAATCTATGTTGTGAAATTACTCTTCCAACTAAGCCACTGAATAGTATAGTAGATGAAGAGGGCGAAATTGCTCTCTGTACACTAAGTGCTATTAATTGGGGTAATATCAGAACACCAGAAGAATTTGAGAAACCATGCGAGTTAGCAGTGAGAGGACTTGATGCATTATTGAGTTATCAGAACTATCCATTAATCTCGGCAGAGTTAGCAACTATGAATCGGAGACCATTGGGTGTAGGCATTATTAATTTTGCGTATTGGTTAGCAAAAAATGATATGACTTATACTGATGCTAACTTAGAGTTAGTTGACGAATGGGCAGAAGCATGGAGTTATTATCTCATTAAAGCATCAAATCAGTTAGCCCAAGAGCGAGGACCTTGTCCTAAGACAGATGAAACAAAATATGGACATGGTATTGTACCAATTGATACTCGTAAAGTAGAAGTTGATGAACTTGTTGCTTATAAAGAGAGAATGGATTGGAAATCTCTTAGAGAAGACCTTAAAGAATATGGAATAAGAAATTCAACTCTTATGGCTCTAATGCCAGCAGAAACATCTGCACAGATTTCAAATTCTACAAATGGAATTGAACCACCAAGAAGTTACGTGTCAATAAAACAATCAAAACATGGAGTATTAAAGCAAGTTGTTCCTGGTATTCATAAATTAAAAAACAAATATGAACTTCTTTGGGACCAAGAATCTCCAGAAGGTTATTTGAAAATTATGGCAGTATTACAAAAGTATATTGACCAAGGTATATCAGTGAACACAAGTTATAATCCTGTGTTCTTTGAAGACGAAAAGATACCAATGAGTGTAATGTTACAACATCTTATTATGTTCTACAAATATGGCGGAAAGCAGTTATACTACTTTAATACATTTGATGGACAAGGTGAAATGGATGTTGGTTTCAATACAATGGACAAGAATGAAGAAGTACCGACAGGTTCTCTAATAGATGATGAAGATTGTGATAGTTGCACAATATAGAAGAAAATGAATAATAGATTTTACAACAACGAGACAGAGATTACTTGCACAGACAATGGCAACGTTGTTACTGCTGAAATCGATGATTTTAGATTAGAAGACTCGTTAAACGCATTTGTTGTCACTAATAAAATTCATATGAAATGGAACGGTAGTGTATATGTAGGCAATGCATTTGGTATGGAATTTACTACTAAAGGCCCAAAGTACTTAGGAAAAAAATGAAATGACAGTTCTTAATCTAGAAAATAAACAAGACCATACAAAGTCATTAGCATTCTTGGACCCGTCTGGTGGCGTAACAATTCAACGTTTTGACACATTAAAGTATAAACAGTTTGACAAATTGACTGAGAAACAATTAGGTTTCTTTTGGCAACCTGAAGAAGTAGATATTCATAAAGATGCTAACGATTTCAAACTTCTTACAGAACATGAACGACATATTTTCACATCAAATCTAAAACGTCAAATCTTATTAGATAGTGTACAAGGTCGTGCCCCTAGCGAAGCATTTGGACCACTTATTAGTCTTCCAGAACTAGAAGCATGGACAACAACGTGGACATTCAGTGAAACAATACATTCACGTAGTTATACACATATTATTCGTAATGTGTATGCCAATCCTAGTGAAGTCTTTGATGATATCATGGATATTAAAGAGATTGTAGATTGTGCTGGTGATATCAGTAAAAACTATGATGAACTGATTGACCTTACTTTAAAATATCAGTTATTGGGCGTAGGCAAACACACAGTCAATGGTAAAAAAGTTAAAGTTGATTTGTATGAAATTAAAAAATCACTCTATAAGACTCTTATGAGTGTGAATATTTTAGAAGGTGTGCGTTTTTATGTTTCATTTGCGTGTAGTTGGGCATTTGCTGAACTCAAGAAGATGGAAGGTAATGCTAAACTCATTAAATTGATTGCACGAGATGAAAATTTACATTTAGCATTTACACAGTCACTTCTAAAACTTCTTCCAAAAGATGATAAAGATTATAAAAAAATTGCAAAAGAAACAGAAGAAGAATGTATTCAAATGTTTGTAGATGCAGTTGAACAAGAAAAAACATGGGCTGATTATCTATTTAAAGATGGTTCAATGATTGGTCTTAATGGACAGTTACTACATGATTATATTGAATGGATTTGTTGTAAACGTATGATTGCTGTTAATTTAAAATGTCCTTATACAACGCCACAAATGAATCCTTTACCCTGGACTCAAAAATGGATTGCAGGTGGGGAAGTACAAGTAGCACCACAAGAAACAGAAATAACATCTTATATTATAGGGGGAGTTAAACAAGATGTGTCAGAAGATACATTTAACCACTTAACATTATGATAGAACTAGATAAGATTGGTACAATAGAGTATGAGGTTAAAGATTTTGTTGCGTTGGTACCGCATAATGATGCTCATTTTTGTTTGGTGCCTAGAAACGTTGACCAGCAAAGTATTTTAAAATTACAAAAGATTATGATGGATATTGGTAATGCTAACATATCAAATGGAGTATGTAAGCAGTATAAGACGACAATGAAGTTTGTCGATGACCATCCAATCATAGAAATTCATTTAACTAAGGAGAAAGACATGACTACAATGGGACTAGAGTTTCAAAAATGGGTACAAAGTACCTGGATGGAGCATTTAGATGAGAAATTGATGTGGAGAGAGAAAGTAGATTATTCTCAAGCCGAGTGGCTTAAGAAGAATTTAGAGTTCTTAACTGATAAATTTCAGAAAACAGTTAGAAATAAACAATGAAAATAGTACTTGCTACGGGTGGTTTTGACCCGATTCATTCAGGACATATTGAATTTCTTAACTCTGCGGCAAAGTTAGGTAGTATGCTTCTTGTAGGTTTAAACTCTGATGAATGGTTAGAACGTAAAAAAGGCAAAGCATTTATGCCTTGGAATGAACGTCTTAAGATTTTAAATAACTTACAGATGGTTGACGAAGTATTTACGTTTGTAGATGACGATGATTCTGCTATAAATTTTATAAAACAAGCAAAAGCACATTATCCAAAAGATAAACTAATTTTTGTTAACGGCGGAGACAGAACAGCAGATAATATTCCAGAAATGATATTTGATGATGTTAAATTTGTATTTGGTGTTGGTGGCGAAGATAAAAAGAACTCAAGCAGTTGGATATTAGAAGAATGGAAAGCACCTAAAACTATTCGTGATTGGGGATATTATAGAATATTACATGAGGATGGTATGGGCGCCAATCTTAAGACTAAAGTAAAAGAACTCACATTAGACCCAGGAAAGTCTATATCGTTACAACGTCATAAATTCAGACGTGAGTATTGGGTAGTTACATCTGGCACAGCCACCATAGAGATTGAAGGTCAATCTAGAACATTAGGTATACACGAGGATGTAGAGATACCTACAGGATGGTGGCATAAACTAAGTAATAAAACAACAATGCCTTTGCGAATGGTGGAGATTCAAACAGGATTGAAGTGTGAAGAAGAGGACATAGAACGTGCGCCTCATAAGGAAGATTTCGATTTTCGAGTATAACTAAGGAGAATAATATGCAAGGAACTACAACAGAAAGAGTATACGACAGCAAGAATTCAATGAATCTATTGGGCTTATCTGAAACAGAGATAGCACAATTAATCGAGTCCTTGGCTACAAATCCAAATATCAAAGCAGACGAAAAAGAATCAACATTAAATTGGATGCGTGAACAATTTTCTGAACAGAAAATTGGCGGTGCATGGAAACGTAGAATTAGAGAAAAAGGATACGTTATATGATAAAAATTCTGAGAGCGCCCTTACTTGCTTTGAGTATGATGCTTTTAATGGGCGCGACTTCAGATAGTCGTTCTGATTTTTTAGTTAAATCTCCGTCAGAGTTTACTTTGGCACCTGAATTATTAGATAAGAACATAGCGATATTTATTTTAGGCGGGATTGATTATTACGTTAAGAACTGTGCTGAATTAACTCCACTCGGAGTTGAATATAGAAATTATATTATTTCCTATCATAATATTAATGCAGTTTTACTACCTACTACTTCTCTATATATTGAAGGTGCGTTTGCGATTTCTATATTCACCTGTAATGAAATGTATAAAATGGTGACTACATTAGATAGTAATAATCTTGTAATGAAGCCAGAGGACTATTAAACTAAATATTAGTATGACAAATTATCCTTCAAAAACTTGGTGTACATATCCATTTTCATCTTTAGTTTTACATAATGGTGGCACATACAGTCCATGTTGTACGGCTACTGAATCAGTAACCACTGATTTACATGGCGATGAAATTGTTATGAAAATGTATGACTCAAGTGATAAGAGAGAGTTCAAACCCTATGACATGACCGTGAATGAGGCATTTCATAGTGAATTTATGAAAGACATTCGTCAGCAAATGGTAGATGGCAAAAAATCAACTGCGTGTAGTAGTTGTTGGCATGATGAAAGTATTGGGTTGAAAAGCAAACGTCAAGGCATGAATGAGTTTTATTTAGATTCACGTGGGGCAGGAGCCCGTGACGGTGGATTTGATTATGATGTCGATGAAATGGTTAAAAATCCACAGATACGTTCATTAGATTTAAAGTTTGATAATAAATGTAATTTGCATTGTTTAATGTGTAGTAGTGGTAGCAGTGATATGTGGGTTCCGTTAGATACCAAAATGCATAAGTATCTTGCTTTACAAAATGTAACTGAAGAAAAAGATTTAGACTTATATATGGCGGATTCACATAGTCAACGATGGGTACCAGCAGAATTTCCTGAATCATTATTTGAAGAAATTAAATCATTAGTTCCACAATTACAAGAAATACAATGTACAGGCGGCGAACCTTTTATAAATTCACATTTTATTGAATTGTTGAAATATATAATCGATACGGGTCACGCAGAACATATATCACTAGAAGTCACTACAAATGGCACTAAATTTGTCACTGAGGTTATGGAGTTATTAACACATTTTCGACACATACGATTTTTGATAAGTGTAGATGGTACTAATAGCACATATGATTATATTAGGGCACCTTATCGTTATGATTTATTATTGAAACGATTGAAAACATTGGATGAATATTTCGTATCAGGAAAGATTAGAGGTTGGGCTGAGATTAGTGCAGTAGCAATGTCATATAATATATTTGATTATCAAAACTTATCTACAATTACTGAAGATTTGAAATATGAACAATTTCAAGTTGATGGTAATATAAACTTTTTTATGCATAATATGGACAATCCTTTACATATTAAATGGTTGCCTGATAGATTAATAAATGAAGCAATAGATTATTATAAGTCTTTATCACCAACACAAGAAAAACATTTGAAACTTGTTATTTCAAAATTTGAAGGATATGCAAAGAATAATCAGGTTGATAAAGAAACAAAATTACATAATCAACGCCGAATGAAAAATTATACAGTATTAATGGATAAAATGCTCGATAGAGATTACCATGATTATCTTGATTCTCGTCTATGTAAATTTTTAGATACTGTTGATTGTGATGTTAAATGAGATAAATATGTATATAATTTGACATTTTTATATCTTTATGCTAAAATAGATTTAGAAGTTTTATAAAAAAGGAGTAATAGATGACAGAGTTAACTGATACATTTTACATGATATGGATTGCATGTGGAGTATGTATGTTTCTTTCTTATTTTATAGGCAAAAGTGCAGGATATAAAAAGATGCATTTGCAGATAGCAACTTCATTAATTGATATAGAATTAGAACGTGCTAAAATACAGATAATGAAAGCCGAGATATCAAAAGTTCAAGACGAGTTAACACAAACAATCGAAGATAATCCTCCATTTGAAATTGAGGATAACAAGTAGATTATGAGATTATGAGTTTAGCAAGACAAAGAAATCTAAGACTTCAATCGAGTCGCATTATGAGAAATCTCCAGATGCGGAGACGAGTATCGATGAAACAGAAGACAAAAAAGAAGATTCAAGAGCAGGAAGACAGCGTTGACTCAACCGAGACGAAAAAAGATTCTATAAATCCTAGATTATGGAGGTCAGATTGGAACAAATAACACAATTAAAAGTAGGAACAGTAATTCAACATAAGCACACTCATAGACTGGCAAAAATTACTGATGCTTATCAACCACCTGATAATCCCGCGGTCATATCTGTAACATATAAGTATGTAGACACAGACCAAGGACGTACAATAATAGATAGTACAATTGAAAGATTTAGTGAAAAATGGGACATACTAGACACTAAACCGAAGACAAATAAACGGAATCCCGTTTAAATACCCCAAAATCCCCTTAAAAATTTAAAAAAAAGTTAAATCCCTTATGGTATAAGGGTTCTAGCCGCGTCTAAAACTTGACAGATCCTTGATTAATGCTATAATAGTAGTATATTTAATAAAAAGAGAGGTTAGAAATGTTAATAAACGCAGAAGAATTAAAAAATATCATTAACGAAGCAAAAACAGCCGCAAATAAGGCATCTAAAGAATATTTAGATGTAAACCTTAAAGGCGAAGACAATTATCCTTGTGGATTTGCTTGGGTTAACATTTATGGTGTTAAAGGTAACACTAAACAAGGTAAAGCATTTAAAGTCGCCGGTCTTGAAAAAGATTACAGCGGTGCATATAATATTTGGAATCCAGGTAATGTAAATGTTCAAAATGTTGATGTTAAAGAAGCAGGTGCCGAAGCGGCGGCTGATGTATTTACAAGTTACGGTTTTAAAGCATTCGCTGGTTCAAGGTTAGACTAATTTTAATAAAAAAGAGGTTAAAAATGAAAATTTACGCTGATTATAATAAAGAAGATAAAAAACTATTAGGAAAGTACATTAGTCCTAATTCAGAATATAGCACTTTCAAAGGCATTCCTATGTCTTTATTTGAAAAGGTTATGAGATTGCTACCTAACAAAGATAGACGAATTAAATTCAGAGGTCCTTCAACAGCAACCTTCAAAAGGTCCCCATTTAATACTATTAAAAAAGAGGCAACATCATTCGCTGTCTATTATGACAATGATGTAATTTTATATCTAGGCAAACCAGGAGACGTATAATGGCTTATATTTCAACAAATGAAGTAAAAGAAGTTCGTGTTGCTCTTAAAGAGCGTTTCAAAAATAAACTAAAATTCTCAGTTAAAAGAGACCACTATTCAAGTGTTGTAGTTTCTATCATGTCGGGTGAGATAAACTTCTATGATGGAAGTTTAGACCGCGAGGACTCTTGGAATAAAGATGCCGCCAAACATATATTTGATGGTCACGAATCAATTAACGAATATTATCCTGAAAATTACGGCAAACATGGTGCGTTATTTCAAGATATTGTTAATATTATGAAAACTGCTCCTGCTAAAGCAGAAGATGGTCGTGAATGGTATGACAAGTCGGACGCAATGACTGACTATTTTGATACTGCATTTTATGTAAATTTAAGTGTTGGTAAATGGAACAAACCTTACGAATTCAAGGGAGCAAAGTGAAAAACTTGACAAATCCGAAAAATGTGTTATTATATAAGTAGGTTAAAAATGAGGGAGAGGTTATGAATAATATAAAGATTGAAAATGGGTTATACAACAATACAGATATAAGTGGTGTATTTCCTTTACTTAAAGGTCTTACAAAATCAAAAGATGGTTCGTATTTTGTAAAAGTTAAGGTTACTGATTCCGACGAAAAAGTCTTCAAAGGTCGTGATTCAGTTCGAGTTAGAATTGAAAACCAAGACCAAGTTACCGAGATTGAAGATGTTAAACTTGGTAAAAAAGAAGTTGAAACTGACGAACAAGGAATGGATAGAATTAAAGAACGTTTTGAAATTCTGGAAGAAATGACTAATGCTACTCTTGACGGTATAGTTAGGGGTATGATTGTTACAGGACCTCCAGGAGTTGGTAAAACATACGGTGTTGAACAAGTTCTTGAAAAAGATGGTTTGTTCGATATGATGGCAGACCGACCAATGCGACATACATTTGTTAAAGGTGCCATGTCGGCACTTGGGTTGTATTCTAAACTTTATGAGTATAGAGATTCTACTAATATCCTTGTTCTTGACGATTGTGATACAATTCTGTTTAATGAAGATGCTCTTAATATTCTAAAAGCGGCTCTTGACTCTTGTAAGAGAAGAAAGATTTCTTGGAATACGGACTCTCACTTACTGCGTAGAGAGGGTGTCCCATCTCAATTTGAGTTTAACGGTTCTGTTATCTTTATTACTAACTTAAAGTTTGATAATATGAGAAGTACAAAGATTAAAGACCACTTAGAGGCTATCCTTTCAAGATGTCACTATCTTGATTTAACTCTTGATACAACTCGTGATAAGTTGTTAAGAATTAAACAGATTGCCAGAGAGGGCGGATTGTTTGATACTAAGGGCTTGACTAAAGTTCAAGAACAAGAAATTATCGACTTTATGTATGAAAACAAAAATAAACTTAGAGAGATTTCTTTGAGAATGGCTCAAAAGATTGCTGACCTAAGAAACATGGATTCAAATAGATGGAAACTTCTGACTGAATCAACTTGTATGAAACGAGCAGTTTAAACTGCTCGTCTACTAATAGGAGTATAATATGAAAAAATTTACAATTGGAATGATTTTTACTTTATTGATATTTTTTGTAGGTTCTGCATTTGCTGACACATTTTGTATGACAAGTGATGCAACTGTCTTCATAGATGGGCAAGAAGATATGTTGGAGAGTTCAAGTACCAAAAGAGCAGGGGTTGAGGCTGGAATGTTTGACCTTGACTTTAATGCTCCAAAATATACCATTTTAAAAGATGATGAATACCAATGGATTGGTTGGGAATTCAAGAGTGAAGGTGAAAATACTATGAGTACTATTGCTACAATGGACTGGCCTACAATGACGTATACAAAACACCTGGCAATGTTTGCCTCTGAGGATGGTGGACATACTGCAAATTATTTTATAGTTAATAAATGTAAAGGTAGCAGATAAAGTTTAAAAAGTTAACCTCCCCGGCGGCAGTAAGAGAAATTTTACTGCCGTTTTTTTACATCTGAGACTAAAATCACTTGTATTTTGTGTCAGAATATGTTATACTAACACATATGTTGAGAATAATGTAATAAATGAATAAATGTACAATTATAATCAAGGACGAAGTAAACGTAAAGTTAGAAGGACTTGACCCGGCAACACGCAGAAAGTGTAGTGATAAACTGAAATTTTTCTTACCACACGCCTTTCATATGCCTGCATATAAACTAGGTAGATGGGATGGAACAATTCGTTTTTGCGATG
>Ga0207991_1000401_pt1 | contig 29825 bp, 31 predicted proteins | sample ETN07SmetaG_FD_185786 | JGI IMG/M metagenome (GOLD analysis project Ga0207991, IMG submission 185786) | Marine microbial and viral communities from oxygen minimum zone, Eastern Pacific Ocean - ETNP2014F14-07SV275 (SPAdes) (version 2) | ecosystem: Environmental > Aquatic > Marine > Oceanic ...
ATATTTTACTGCCTGCTCAGTCGTGAGCGAAATCAATTTCCCTTCTTTTCGGCCTTCAATATCTGTCACTTCTACGGAATCGCCATCAATCACAAGGTGAGTAAAATTCAATTCTTCGTCAACCATGCCACGGGCGATCGCTTTACTGCGTCCCCGCTTTTCTGCTGTGGAAGCCATTTCTTCCCGCATGAAACTGATGACTTTTTCACTCCCTTTTTTGCCGGACATATCCACCGCTGTAGCCGCACCAATGAGTCCACCGCCAGTCATATAAATTTTTTCACAGGAGAGGGAGATCAGTGCACCGGCAGAAATAGCGCGACGATTTATAAAAGCAATGGTTGGGATTTTCGACCCGAGAATTGCGTCTTTGATCTGGGTGGCTGCATCCACGCGGCCGCCAAAAGTGTTAATGTCAAAAATAACTGCTTTGGCATTATTGGCTTCCGCTTCTTCCAGGGCTCTTTCAATGAAAGGCGGAAGGCCGAGATCAATGACCCCATTGATGGGTACCCTGTAAACAACATCCGGATGTAAAAATGAAATACAGAATAAGATGCTAAATAAATGACGTTTCATAGACGGGAATTTCATACGAAATGATAACGATGGGAAACAAAAAAGGAAATTTATTCAATAAATTTCCAATGATAAATTGACTATGCTAATTCGTAATTTCCTCGTCCAAAATGAAAACATCGCACAAAATTACCTATTCTATTTTAATGCTGTTAAAGAAGTGGATGTCCGCAATGTCTATAAAAACACGGTATCGATTTGCATCACGACTAGGGAGCCTTTCCTATCATTATATTCCAAAACGGAAGGGTCAGGTAGTAAAAAACTTGAATCGGGCATTTCCAGATTGGACTGACTTGAAAGTGGAAAACTATGTAAAAAGGATATATTTATTTTTTACACATAACATGGTCCAATTTTTCGCTTTTCCAAAATCATGGGAGGGCATCCAAATTGAAGTTTCCGGGAAAGAATTGTTAGACAATATTATGGGTCAGAAAAAAGGCTGTGTAATGATTTCGGCTCATTTTGGGGTGTGGGAACTTTTCGTAAAATGGATGGGCGAACATTACAAGGGATTCGCCGGGGTTGTCCACCGACAAAAAAACCGTGGTGCGAATCGTTTCTTCTTTGAACAACGAGAACTCACCGGTGCGCGACACATTTTTCGAAAAGAATCATTGGAAACGATGTATGATATTCTGACTGATAATGGAATTCTGGCTTTGGTAAGCGATCAGGATGCAAAACGGAAAGGTGTGTTTGTGGATTTCTTTGGCACACCGGCATCCACGCCAAAAGGCGCAGCTTTATTTCACCAAAAATCCGGTGCGCCCATGGTTTTTGGTATTTGTATTCAAACAGGATTTCAAACATATCGGGTTGAATTTATGCCTGTAATTCCAAAAAGCAATAGCCTGCAAGATATTACACAAGCCTATACAACTATTATTGAAAAAATGGTCAGACAATATCCTGAACAATATTTTTGGTTTCATCGACGATGGAAAACGAGAAAGGATTAGGAAATAGGATAAGGAGTTAAGATTAGGAATGAGGAGTTAGGATAGTGAGGAAAAGGATTCATTGCGAAGATGAAAAGGCAGTTTCAGAAGCCTGTGCCGTTTTAAAAAATGGCGGCGTTATTGTTTATCCAACCGATTCACTCTATGGATTTGGATGTGATGCAAAAAATGAATTCGCTATCCAAAAGATCAATTCCATCAAAGGCAGGATTGCGCCTATGAGTGTATTGGCGCCCAATAAAGAAACTGCTTCAAATTGGATGAACATTCCTGAACATGATAAAAAAAATGTTTTAAAAAAATTGGGCAGCAAGACTACTTTAATTACACCTGTTTTGGATGAGGTTGTTTCCAATTCAATAACTGGCGATAAACAAACTCTGGGCATGCGGATTCCAGATCATAAATTTTGTCAAAAATTATCTCAAGAGTATCCAAATCCTATCACGACAACCAGTGTGAATCGAACTGGAGAAGAACCAATGACAAACCCAGAAGAAATTATTTCTGAATTTGGCAATGAGATCGATCTTATTATTGAGGATGGCATTATTGCAGGAAGCGGCTCTACAATCTATTTTTTTAAAGAGGGTGATTTAAAGATATTAAGATCATGAAATTCTTTTTTTCCATTTTTTTCATTTCTTTATTATGGGGAATAAATATCCCATTCCAAGTAGGGGAAACACTGAATTACAAAGCAACTTTTTCAGGGATAGATGCTGCAACGGGTCGGTTGCAAGTCCTTGGGAAAGAAACAATTAATGATGTATCCACATATCATGTCCAATTTCAGGCCAATTCCCATGGAATTACCAATTTACTTTTTCCCATTCAGGATGAAATAGATTTTTGGCTTGATGACAAGTCCTTATTTCCTGTTCGTGTTAAAAAAAATATAAATGAGGGTAATTACCATAAAAAAAGTGTGTTGGACCTGTTACAAGATCAAGGAATCGCAATTATTAATAAAGATACAATCCCAATCACGGCCGGCACCCAATCACCCTATTCATTATTTTATTATTTCAGGAATAAAGATTTAACTGGAATGGGTAGCCACACTTTCCAAACGATGGATGGGAGAAAAAAAACGAATCTCATTTTAAGCGTAGTTGAAAATCTTAATGTTAGTGTTCCGGCAGGGGATTTCCTTTGTACAAAAATTACGCCAATGCGAATTGATCAAAAGAAATTCAAAAATGAAGCTACCATGTCTATCTGGTTCTCCAATGACGAGCACCGGTATCCGGTTCAGATCTGGCTAAAAATGAAATTTGGGGCGTTCGTCCTGAAGTTGGACGAGATCATTAATTAAATAATCTGCTAATATCGTTGAATACGACGGTTACCATTAGCATTAATAAAAATATCATTCCAATTTGTTGTATCATGATTCGTGCTTTCATGGATAAGGGACGACGCAGAATTCCCTCAATCAAATGAATCATTATATGACCGCCGTCCAATCCCGGGATCGGTAAAATATTGATGAAAGCTAAATTTACACTTATCAATGCCATGAATGTTAGAAACGGGATCCATCCTGCTTCTGCAGTTTGACCTGCCAATTGAGCAATCATAATGGGACCACCAAAATCGGACATGGATGCAGCGCCACTCCCAAGCATTTTTAAACTCATAATGATCATTCCAAAACTGCCTACTGTTCGAAGCCACCCTATATTGAAAGCTTCGCCCAAGGTCATTTCCCTGTATAATACTTCCGGTATGATGCCGATGGCACCTAGCGTATCTATCCCCGTTTCTCTTGGGACGGGCATAAATGATGTGGTGATTTCCATCTTAATTTGAACATTCTCTCTTAAAACCGTGAGAGAAATATCCGTATTAGGCTGGGCATGAATTGTTGTTGTGAGATCTTTCCATGTTTTGATGGGATTACCATCGATAGAAATGATCTGATCACCCGGTTGGATGCCTGCTGCTTGGGCTGGCATATCCGCTTGTAATTCAGCCACAATAGGTTTGTCAGATACTTCCGGCATGCCTTGATTGTAGCCAACTGCAGTAAATATGGCAAATGCCAAAATTGTGTTCATGATAACCCCGGCACTCATAACCCATAGTTTCGCCCAGAGCGGTTTTGACATAAATTCATCCTCTTCATAATTGATCTCTGTGTCCATACTCTCATCAATAATACCAGCCATTTTTACATAACCGCCCAAGGGAATAAGGGCAAAAACAAATTCTGTTGATGATCCTATTCGACCGGGTTTAGAAATCATTTTTTCAAAAACAGGTTGCCATTTAAGACGCCCGTCAGATCTTTTATAAAAGAAAATATGGATTAACCACCCATCATCAACAGAGGTCAATGATACAAATCGTGGCGGGATGCCAATAGAAAATCTCTCTACCCGGATCCCAACAGAACGTGCAGCAATAAAATGCCCGAATTCGTGAATGGTGATGAGAACGCCAAGAATGAGAATAGTTGCCCAGATAATTGTCATAAGATTAAATCTACTTAAAAATGATTTTTAGTTCCGCGGAATCAATAGGATTCTACGTGATTTTTTATCCAACTGTCTAATTCTTTCAAATCTTCCAGGGTTGGATGTTCAGTCCAATCATGCTTTGCCATGGAAGATTCGTTAATTCTTGGAATATCTGTGAATTTGATTTCTCCATTCAAGAATCGATACACGGAATAATCGTTAGATAAATTCAATGCGGCACCAGAAGTCCCCAATTTTTCCAAAGAATCGAAAGCTAATTTAATACAAGGAAACCGCTGAAAATCCGGTTCTTCAAAAGTAAGGTCACCGCATTTTAAAAAATCCAATTGTTCCCATGGTGCTTCTAAATGCCGTGGATAAGTCAATGCATATTGTATAGGGACTTTCATATCCGGAACACCCATTTGCGCTTTAATAGCGCCGTCCCTTAATTCGATCATAGAGTGGATAATCGATTGAGGATGAACCACAATATTTATACGATCTGGCGTAAATCCAAACAGCCAATATGCTTCGATCACTTCCAGCCCTTTGTTCATCATGGTGGCGCTGTCGATTGTAATCTTTCGTCCCATATCCCAGTTTGGATGATTTAACGCTTCTTCCACCGTAATAGTATCAAATGAGTTTATATCCCGGGTCCGGAATGGGCCCCCGCTTCCCGTTAAAATAAGGCGGCGAACATCATCAATGTTTTCTCCAACCAAACATTGCCAAATGGCAGAATGTTCGCTATCAACAGGAAATAATTTCGCACCGGATTTATCCATGGCATGCTGAATAATATCCCCGGCCATGACCAAACTTTCCTTATTAGAAAGAGCAACATTAATCCCAGCTTCAATTGCTATTAAAGTGGGTTCCATACCGGGCGCTCCCACAAGCCCATTCAGCAAAATATCCACATTATTCCGTGATGCTAATTCCAAAAGACCTTCTCGACCTAAGAGTATTTCAATATCTGAACCCACAAGTGCATTTTGCACATTTGGAAAAGAGGCCTCCTCAACAATGCAAACTGCTTCTGGTTTAAATTCTTCAGCTTGTTGGATTAATAATTCAGCATTCCGATTAGCAGATAAATAAACAATCTCCAAGTCATCCTTGAGATGAGATGCAACCTTCAAAGCATTCACACCAATGGATCCGGTTGATCCTAAAATCGAAATTCGTTTTGACATTAAAAGAGTTCTTTTTGGATGAAAAATGTCATCATGGATCGATCCGGATGAATTCGGGTACCGATGCCATATTTCAACAATGAATAAGATATTAATGCATCCAGCCCGAGAAAGTTTATTTGTCCTTCCATACTAGATGGTTCACTATACCCTTTATAAGATCGTTCTTTAAAAAAATTAGAACCGGCGCCAATTCGGAAATGGATTGAATGCCATTCAATCCATTTCCGAATGTCAAATGTAAGCGAGGTAAGACGAAAATGACTTAATCCTTTTAGATCAACACGTTGAATGGATGTGACCCAATTCAATGTATCTTTCCCGCCATAAAAATATTGGATACCGGCCCCCAAAACCTGAGGAGATTCCTTTTGCGCGGAAAAACCAAAGACTTTCCCAGTCAGTGCTAAATTATTCGTCACTTTTACCGCTATATCTAAATTAGGATAAGTCCAGGTATCACTCCACAGCCTCCTTACCGTCGATGAATATCCCGATTGAATTATGATTCGATTACTGCTCATTGGGTCGACCGCAGGAGATTCGCTCAACCAAAATGATGATAATCTAATAACTGATTTTGCATGTCCATCGCATTTCTGACAAGCTATAGTATCAAACCTAAAATCTGCAGATTGAGTAAAGATTGTGCCCGTAGCCACCAGAATAATGAAAATGGATTTCATGGTAAAACTAAATAATGCCCCTTTCGGATGAACGGATAAATTCAAGAATTTGATCTTTATATTGGGATGGTTCGATTTCTGATTCAATTTTTTGGAGCGCTTCTTTACGATTCAACTCGGAACGAAAAAATAATTGATACGAATTTTTAATGATCTTTCGTTGCTCCATAGAAAATCCACGTCTTTTTAAACCAATTTTATTTGTACCACCAAAACTTAAGGGCTCTCCTGCAGCCAATATAAACGGCGGTACATCCTGAACTGCGCGAAATCCCCCTCCAATAAAAGCATGAGCACCAACCCTGCAAAACTGATGAACCAGAACACCTCCACCCAATGATACCCAATCACCGATCTCTACATGCCCTCCTAGAGTGGCCATATTTGCCATAATTACATTGTTGCCTAATATACAATCATGAGCAACATGGGTATATGCCATTAATAAACAATCTTGGCCAATTTCAGTTTTTCCTAACGCATTTGTTCCGCGATTAATCGATACAAATTCTCGGATAGTTGTTCTATTTCCAATTATCGTTTTTGTTTTTTCACCACCAAATTTCAAGTCTTGGGGAATTTCACCGATGGAACTAGAATGAAATATTCGGCAGTCTGAACCAATGGATGTATTTTCACAAACAGTTACATGATTTCCAATAATTGTATTATCTCCAACAATAACATTGGGTTCAATAATGGAATAGGGTCCAATATTAATATTGGCGCCCAGTTCAACACTTGAATCAACGAGTGCCGTTGGGTGTAAAGATGTGGAAATGTTAAACCTCTGGACGGGCTACAATATTTGCTGAAAGAAATGCTTCTGCGACAAGTTTATCATCTACAAAACACCTTCCATGAAATTTACAAATACTGAGTTTTCTTTTAACAAGATCCATATAGATCTTGAGTTGGTCACCCGGTACAATGGGTTTCCTGAATTTTGCTTTATCAACAGTTGAAAAAAGCATATTCTTCGATAATGGGTCTTCCACCTGACTCAACATGAGAAAGGCGCCCGCTTGGGCCATACTTTCTAATGAAAGAACACCTGGCATTACGGGCTGATTGGGAAAATGACCTTGAAAAAAAGGTTCATTGATTGTCACATTTTTAATAGCAACTAAAGATTTTCCGGGTTCAATCATTTCTATTTTATCAATTAAAATAAATGGGTAACGATGGGGTAAAACTTTAATAATGTCATTTATTTTAAAAATGGTTTGTTTAGATAAATCACTCATTTACTTTTCTGTCCATAATTCTGCTAATTCCTTAGCATATTCTTTTTTTAGTTTTTTTACAAATTCTACATTACTGGCATGCCCAGCGCGTGCTGCTGTTACATGTCCTTTAATGGGAACACCCAACAGTGCAAGGTCTCCAATTAAATCCAACGTTTTATGCCGTACAGGTTCATTTTTGAATCGCAATACTTTACCATTGAGTATACCATTGGCACCTTGAATAATATTATGCTCAATTCCGAATAGGTCTCTTAATCGATCCATTTCAGATGTATCAATTTCTTTATCTACAATAACAACAGCATTATCTAAAGCACCCCCCTTAATTAATCCCTGCTCCCTAAGCATTTCTACTTCACTTAGGAAACAAAAAGTACGTGCCGGGGCCACTTCAAAAGCAAAATCTTCTTCCATATTATAAATAGCTTCATACTGGGTTCCCAATGCAGGGAGAGGATATTCAACCATAAATGTTATACGGAATCGATCAGAGGGAATAACATGAATATCAATTTCGCGATAAGGATTCGTGTAATTCACTGCTCGTGTTATTTCTAATACTTTTCTTTCAGTTTCCTGAACTTTTATTCCAGCTTTAATTAAGCATTCTACAAAATCTTTTGCACTTCCATCCATCACAGGCGGTTCTTTTCCCGTGAGTTCAATGAGCATATTATCAATTCGAAGACCACTTACTGCAGCTAATGCATGTTCTACAGTATGAATTCGAACATCATTTTCTTCTATCGTGGTTCCACGAGAAATATCCACCACATGATCGATATCTGCTTTAATCTCTGTACTGGATGGGATATCAGAACGCACAAACCTTATGCCATAATTTTCTGGTGCTGGATGGAATGTAATACTGGAATCAACACCAGTATGAAGCCCTACTCCCTGGCAAGACTGACTTGTCCTAATCGTTCTTTGCTTTCTTTCCATCCTTAAATTTACTTCTCTACCCTGTCTTGTGCCAATTGATCAAGTTTTTTACGTAATCGACCAATTTCATTTAATAATGCATCTCTTTTATTATGTTCCTTAATCTCGCGGGCTGGGTATCCTGCATATACTTTCCCCCCTTTCAAAGATTTAGTTACACCAGATTTAGCAGCAAAAATCGAATTGGGTCCAATTTTGACGTGTGGAGCTACACCAACTTGACCTGCAAATGTACAAAATTCACCAATTTCAGAACTGCCTGCAATAGCAAATCCTGCGGTGATTAGACACCCTTTTCCCACCTTAACATTGTGGGCTATATGCACTAGATTATCCATCTTTGTCATATCTCCAATGGATGTTGTCCCGATTGTTGCTCTATCAATTGCACAGTTTGATCCAATCTCAACATCATTCCCAATCTCGACATTTCCTGTTTGGGGAATTTTTTCATGAATTCCTTCATGTGTTACAAATCCGAATCCATCACACCCAATAGAAGTTCCGCTATGAATCAAACAATTATCACCAATTTTTGTATTATAATAAATCGTTACATTGGCATTGATTCTACAGTTTTTGCCTATGATGACATTTGACCCAATTACTGTGTTGGAACCAATAGTAGATCCATCGCCTATTTTTGCTCCAGTTTGGATAACCCCACCCGATTCAATGGTTACATTTTTACCAATTTCCGCATTTGAATCAATTGTTGATAATTCATGTATAAATGGCTTTGATTGGGTTTCGGGGTAAAAAAGACCAAGAGTTTGAGCCATGGCCAATTGTGGGTTGGTTACCAAAATGCCATTTTTATCTGTTAATTGCTTTTCATCACTGACAAATATGGCATCAGCTTGTGTTTCGGCTAAATATTTTCGATACTTCGGATTACTCAAAAAAGTAATGGTTCCTTGTACACAACTTTGAATCTCGGAAACGCCTGAAATTAGTATCTTAGGGTCACCAAAAACTTTCCCGCCTACATGTGAGGCGATCTCACGAAGGGTGAGTTTCAATATAAATTACTTCTCGGAACTCAAATTCCGTAGTTCATGTAAAACATCGTCAGTCATATCAAATTTAGATTTAAAGTATAACAGACCAACAGATGCATCGATGATATAGTCATATCCACCATCAATGGCAACTTTGTCTACGGCTTTTTTTACCTTACCTAAAATCTCATATTCCATTTGGGCTTGTTTTCGCATTAACTCACCCTGTGGTCCGATTTTTTCAGCTTGGTAATTTTGAATCTGCATTTCCATTTGTCCAATTTCCTGATGAATACTTTCACCCTTGTCTAGAGCCATAAGTCTTTTTACATCAAAATCATCCTTGAGACTATCCAGCTTTAAAACCATATTATCAAATTCAAATTGAACTTTTCTGTATTCTAATTGAAGCTGAGATTCAGCCTCTTGAAAGTCTTCATATTCAGTTCGAATTCTTTCTGAAAGAATATATCCTATCTTTAATTGGGCTGATGCCATTGAAGCCATGCCCAAAAATATTAAAATAAAGAGTGTGTTTTTTAAGGACCCTTTCACATTTCCTCCTTGATTATCAAAATTGTTGTCCAAATGTCAGCGTTGTTTTCCAACCTGGGTCTAATATTCCATTTGGATCAACACGATCAAATCCATACGCAATGTCAAACCCCAGCATACCAATCATCGGCATAAAAAAGCGAATTCCCGCACCAGCTGACCTTTTCATGTCAAGAGGGCCGCTTCTAGGGAGATCAAGCCGTTCCATTAAATCCGACGACGACCAAACATTTCCCATTTCTGCAAATAATATACCATAAACTACGGGGTTTTCTGCAAAAGGCACTCGGAATTCTGTATTGAATTTAGCCAAGGCAGTTCCACCCAAAGGGCTTCCAGATTGCGTTAATGGACCAACTCTATTATCATCATAACCTCTTAACGGATTACCATATGGAATGCCATTCCCTCCCATTTTAAATCGTTCATCCCAAGGAATAAATGATCCATCTTTTCCACCAGATGGTAGTTCTTTAATAAATCCAATTTTCATTGAGTTCATTAAAACAAATTTCCAAAAGGTGGGTGTATACCATTCTAAATTTAATATATGTTTATGAAAATCTTCTTGACCGCCCAGGATTCCACCGGAAATGGTTGATTTCAAAGAAAATAAAGATCCCTTTGTAGTGAATTCAGGGCGATCGCGATTATCTCTTCGTATAGTTTGAGAAAGATTAATACCGTCTGATGTTTCAAGACCTCCAGCCAGTGCATTTAATTCATCAGAAGTATAATCTGAGTATATTTTCCGTACAATTTGGAAGGTCCAGTTTCCTCGAAAGAAATCGTCCGGCCATTTAAAAATTCGACCCCAGGTTATAGATGTTCCCGCTATTGTATAATCAATCGGTGCAGTATATAATGAAGAGCCTCCACGGAATTGATAAAATATAGATCCCCCAATAAGATTTTTAGTATCATTCACCATAGGGTCGGTAAAACTGATACTTGCAGATCGATATTTAGATGGAGCAGTATTGCCGTAAATACTGTAATTGGTTCCGACGTTAAAACTCAAATTTAGACTTTGGCCTTTTCCCCTAAAATTAGGAAGTGCTAATCCACCGCCACCTGTCATACCGTAAGCCTGAGTAAATCCCATATTTGCGTTAGCCTGTCCAGCAGGTTTCTCTTCAACCGTAATCTCTAAATCAACTTTATCTTCAGCCACAGGAACAACATCTGGAACAACATTCGCGAAAAAATTCAACATCCAAACTTCTCGTTGACTACGCATTAATCTTTCTCGATTAAAGACATCACCTGGGAAAACACGTAATTGACGTCGAATTACGTTCTCTCTCGTTCTAGTATTTCCCTTAATTACAATGTGGTTAATATATACTTTGTGATTTTCAGTTATAACAAAATGGATATCGAGTGAATCATCACCCACTGGGGTAATTTCAGGATCAATCCGGCTATAAATATATCCGCGATCCATATATAACCCTTGAACCCTATCAAATACCGCTTTATTAAAATCTTCTTCACTAAATACTTCACCATTCAATAAACCCAATGAACGGTTGAGAATCGATTCGTCAAAAAGAGTCATCCCCTCCCAAGAAAAATTCCTGTATTTATATAAAGCGCCTTCTTCTACAGTAATAACAAAATTCATTTTTTTATTATCATCAGATAATTGAACTGAATCGCTGACAATTCTAAAATCTCTATACCCTTTATTTCGGTAATACTGGGATACAAGATCAATATCTTCTTTAAACTTTTTATCATCAAAAGTGGATCGCCAAAATAGATACCATCTTTGTTGCTTAGTTTCCTTCATTTTCCACCGAAGAATAAAATCAGAAAAGGACTCGTTACCTTCAAATAATATTTTTCCGATTTTGACTTTATTTTTTTCTTCAATGTGATATACTATATCCCTAACTAAATCTTTTGCTTTGCCATCAAAAAGGGCTGATTCTTCTTCTGGAATTTCCAAAACAGGTTCAATAACCGCATTCAAATATCCTTTTTCTGCATAAATTATTTTAATCTTTTCTGCTGTTTCATGAGGCGTATTAGGCTTAATCCGTTGCCCCGAAGACAGACTTAATTCGTCATCAAGCTTTCTATCTTTAATTTTTTGGTTTCCCTCAAATATTAAAGAACCAAGTATCAAGTTCTCCTTTACAATAATTGTAAGGGATAATCCTTCTTCTGTTTCGGAATCGTATCGAATTTGAATATCTTGAAATAGACCCAATTGCCATAATCGTTTAATGGCACGAGGAAATTCCGTAGGAGAGACTTCCTGCCCCTTTCTCAATCCAGCCGTGAAAATAATAGTATTCTCAGATGTGAGAATATTGCCTTCAACTTGAACATCAACTAGATGAATATCCGGTTGTGATCCTTGGCTAAATGCGAAACAGGTTAATAGAATTAAATTGAATAAATATTTCATTTAGAGTGGGCTATCTGGTCACTAACTTTTCCAAATCGACGTTCTCTGGATTGAAAATCCAGAATAGCTTCCATAAGGGATGTTTCTCGAAATTTGGGCCAATAAGTATTAGTCATATATATTTCCGTGTAGGCGCTTTGCCAAAGTAAAAAATTGCTCAACCGATATTCACCACCTGTGCGAATCAATAAATCCGGATCGGGCATACTTGCTGTTGAAAGCGTATGAGAGAAAATAGTTTCATCAATTTTTTCCACAGCCAATTCACCATTTTTCACTTTTTTTGCTATGGTTTGCACTGCAGAAACCATTTCTTGACGGCTTCCATAATTCAGGGCAAGACAAAGATTCAATCCAGTATTATTTTTCGTAATCTCAATCCCATCATTAATACCATTCTGGGTCGATTGTGGTAGCATTTCTAAATTTCCGATTGCGGTAAACCGAACATTTTGCTTATGAAGTTCTCTGACTTCAATACTAATCGTTTTCAGAAGTAGAGTCATTAATGCACTCACTTCAGCTTTTGGACGCCGCCAATTTTCTGTAGAGAATGTATAGAGCGTTAAATGCTTAACACCAATTTCACCACAAAGACGAGTGATTTCTCGTACTGAGTTTATGCCCTCCTTATGTCCAGCAACTCGCGGTAAAGACCGTTCCTTGGCCCAACGACCATTGCCATCCATAATAATTGCAATATGAATTGGAATATGCCCATCCTGGGCTCTTTCTTTAATTGATTGTATCATTATAATAAGGAAAAAAGCTGGCGAAATTACCGCCTGTTATACCATGATACAACCGAGATACATTTGAGTATAAAATGAAGAAATAAGGGGACTTTCGGAATCTATCCTCATACGGTTTATTATTCACTTAATCGAGTGTAGCTAAAAGTTTGCGCGCGATAGCATGATAAATTTGGCCCAAGGTGGAGTCCGGATCTTTTTGAGCGATGGGAATACCTTCATCAGTTGAAATCATAATTTCCTGAGAAATAGGGATTTTACCTAAAAGAGGGACACCTAGGCGCTTACTCTCTTTTTCACCACCACCTGTTTTAAAAAGCTCCATAATAAATTTGAAACCACCTTCACTATCTACTGAAATATTTTCACCATTAATAGTCATGGAAGAAATATTTCCATCAACTTGACCCTTTAATTCTAATCCGGACATATTCTCAATTACGCCTAACACAGGTGTATTTACTTTCCGAAACATATCGGCACCTTTGCGAACATCGGCTAATGCAATATCCTGTGGAGTTGTCACCATGACTGCTCCTGACATTCTAAGTTTCTGGGTCAATGTTAACTGGATATCACCAGTCCCGGGCGGTAAGTCAAGAATCATCACATCCAATTCCCCCCATTTTACATCTCTAAAAAATTGTTCTGTCATTCGTGAGACAAGAGGTCCGCGCCAAATCACGGGTGTATCATTACCACTAATAAACCCAAAACTCATCACCTTTATTCCGAATTTTTCCAAGGGGACTAATTTCTTATCCTGGGTCATAGCAGGTTGCTCATTAATTCCGAATACGATTGGGAGTGATGGACCATAAATATCCAAATCAAGCAATCCAACTTTTTTACCTTGTTTGGCCATGGCACAAGCCAAGTTTGCAGCAACAGTGGATTTTCCAACTCCACCCTTTCCGCTGGCCACTGCAATAATATGTTTTACATTATCTAGGATGGCAGCTGGAGCATTTTGGGGAGCCTGAATTGGGCCACCTTGCTGGGGCGCATCGGCAGATACTTCAATAGTAACCGTTGAAAAATGTTCTGCCAATTCTTTTTTTACAGCAGAAATCACTTCTTGTTTTTTTTCTTCATTCTGGGAAGTGATATTGAGTTGGACAGTGACTTGTTCACCCTCTACTAAAATATCCTTCACCATTCCGAAGGAAACAATATCCCGGGAAAACCCCGGGTAATTAATTGATTTTAAATGGTCTAAAACGTGTTCTTTATTCATTATTCCTCATGATAAAAACGACCATCAAATGACAGTCGTTTTTATAGGCTAAATCTAGTTGTGATGCATTATCCCGTATATTCTCGGCCAAACCACTCATAGTTAATTTTAATATATTTATTCCATTCTTCGGGTACTTCACTTTCTTCGAAAATGGCTTCCACTGGGCATTCTGGTTCACAAGCACCGCAATCAATACATTCTTCAGGATCAATGTAAAGTAAATCTTCATCTTTTGGCACGAAGCCATCAACTTTTGCTTCTGCGCCAGCACCTTCTTTATCATAGGGACCATGAATACAATCAACGGGGCACACCTCAACACAAGCAGTGTCACAGGTTCCTACACACGGTTCAGCAATAATGTATGTCATTCTTCAACTCCTTAACGATAATGTAATTATCTAAGTATAAAATCAAGTCACAATTTAGAGGGAAATTTGGCGGGTAAAAAAGGTTTTGGAATTAATTTCTCTCCCTTTATCATGTCAATTCAATTTACACAGAAACGGAATTTAATTCTTTTATGGATTGCCCAATCCATATCACAGGCGGGAGATGCCATTTACCAATTGGCGCTTCTTTGGCTTGTATTAGACTTAACTCAATCTACAGTAATGACAGGGTTGATTGCCATGAGCGCCTATTTGCCTGCACTTTTGTTTGGTCTATATGCCGGTGTTTTTTCTGATAAAATGAATCGATTGAACCTCATGATCTTTGCCAATGGGGGCCAAGCATTAACTGTGTTATTAATCCCATTGCTTCTTTGGTACGGTCATGAAAATATTTGGCTGATTTGCGGAGTCGCTTTTATCCGAAGCTGTTTCAATACTATTTTCCAACCGGCGCTTCAGTCATTTATTCCCATGCTTTTTCCACCCAATCGAATTGTAAAGATAAATGCTATTCTAGCCACATCGGGTCAAATCGCTTGGATGATGGGTCCATTTTTTGCTGGAGTAATGTTAACACTTGTTACACTACCCACTCTCTTTTTATTGGATGCTGGCTCTTTTATTTTGAGTATTGCTTTGCTGATTTTTATTGTTCAGCCGCCTTATCAAAAAAAGCAAACGAATCAAAATCATTGGGATGAATTAAAACAAGGATTGGCTTATTTATATTCCCAAAAACCAATCTATTGGCTCATTATTATTACATTTATTAATAATCTTTTTATTATGGGTCCTGCCATTGTTGGGATTCCAATTTTAGTAAAATACGGATTAAATGGATCAGCTTCCGATTTTGCATTTATAGAAGGATCTATGGCTGCAGGCGCATTGATAGGCTCTTTCATTGTAACAAAATTGACTAAGAAATTCTCAAATGGAATTATTTGGGCCACGGGTCTATTTTTGGATGGGATAACTTATTCATTCTTATACTGGGCGGACTCAGTTGAAATGGCAATGATAATGATTTTTTTCCATGGCATCGGTATTCCATTTATTATGGTGAGTCGTACTTCAATCGTTCAACTCCACACACCGAATAAATATCATGGACGGCTGTTTTCCGTGGTTCATTTGGGTGTAGTTGGAACCACGGCGATTTCTTCAGGATTGGTGGGCATCATTACTTCCTTTATTTCAGTTAAGTTGCTTTTCCATGGGATTGGGATTGGTGCTGCAATTTGCGGTCTCGTTGGACTAGCGGTTCCCTCGTTAAGAAAACTCAAGTAATTTCATTGAATGAATTATCTCGTAATTGATTCCGGCACTTCATCCACCAAAGCATTTTTGTTCAATAATGATGGACAGATTCTCCATTCCCATAAGATTAAACATGAATTATCTCGTCCAAAAAAATATCATATTGAAAGTGATGCCACCGTCATTTTGGATGCTTGTTCCACTTTATTCAAAAATATGGTGCAAGCTTCTGGTGACACCCCTATTCACAGTGTGGGACTGGCAGTCCAACGATCTACTTTTTTATTTTGGGAAAAGGAATCTTGCACACCCGTAACACCAGCTTTGAGCTGGCAAGATAGCCGCGCCCACGCCATTGCTGATGAATTTTCTGATCAGGGGAAAAAATTGTGGGAGATGACAGGCACACCTTTGAGCGCTCATTTTGGAGGACCCAAATTTTTACATATGATTCGGAATGATTCACACTTAAAAAAACGTGTCCAAAGTGGTGAATTGTATTTTGGACCTTTGAGTGCCTTTTTATCTCAAGCCATAACGGGTACACCGGGCGTTGAAGAATCCATTGCGTGTCGATCATTATTGTATAATCTTCATACGGGTGATTGGTCAAATTTCGCACTAGATCTTTTTAGTATTAATCGGGAAATGTTACCCCCATTGATTCCTGTAAAGACCTATTTCGGACCTATGTTTGAAACGGATATTTGTATGTCACTGGTTATAGGCGACCAACAAGCTGCACTCATTGGACATGCGGGGCTCACGCCAGGAAATGTTGCAAGTAATTTTGGAACTTCCGGGTCAGTCCAATTCAATGCTGGGAAAAAACCCGTTGTCTTAGATGGATTGATTTCCAGTGTTCTTTATTCGGATGAAAATGAAAAATATTTTATGGTGGAGGGCACTATCAATGCGTGCAATTCTCTTTTTTATCATTTGGAAGACGAATTGGGAATTCCCCATGAAAAAATGAAATGGAATTCTCGAGCATTATCAACTGAAACAGATGGAATTTTTATTCCTGGCTTTAATGGAATTGCAGCACCTTATTGGACGACGGGATTTGAGGATATTTATTTAGGGTTGGATAAAGATTCGAAATTGGATAAAGATCAAATTGTAAGAGCTGGAATGGAATCCATAGGATTTTTTGTGAATGATATTCTGAAATGTCTCGACCCAGTTATGAAATCAAAACCTGAATTATTGACAGCAGCCGGTGGGGCTGCTCGAACACCACTCCTGCAATTTATTGCTGATTTAACAGGAATTCCCGTTGGACACTCCGCCATGAAAGACAGAACTGCATTTGGGGTTTACCGTTTATTAAATCCGAATTATAAAGGAGATGCTTCAAAAAATGTTGATGAGATTTTTTCTCCAAATCCTTCAGAAAAAATTAAGCAGAAAAATTCGCAATGGCGAGATGCCATAAAAAATATTATCCCAAAATAGTATGAATCATTGCTTGATCAGAAAGATCATTCACCAAATACGTAGGATTTGCTGATCGTATCAATTCTTTTTTTTCAGATTTCCGGCAAACAATCACAGATTGACATCCATTTTCGTTGGCTGCTTCCGCATCTTGAACGGTATCGCCTACCAAAACCATATTTTCTAAACGAAATGATTCTGCCATCACATCCCAGGCTTTTTCCCGGGCCAGACGCGGCATGGAACTTTTTTCTTCAGCATCATCGGAAAAAATGCCAAACCGGAACCGTTCCCATAATCCAAACTTTCCCAATTTTATTTGTGAGACCGATTTCATATTTCCGGTTAAAATACATGTGGCATGACCCGCATTTTCCACTGCTTCTAAAAGTGTGATACAATCTTCATAAATGAAAGGCTCATTGGAATGATAGAATTCTGTTTTCATGGAATCTACATAGTGTTCCAAAATTGTGTTGAGAAGTGATTCCGAAACCAATCCACCATGATCCAACTTCGCCAATGCGTGGCGGGTGATGCTCCGGTCCGTGAATCCAGCCACATCATTATAACCCAATTCAACGTCCTGCCCTGTTTCCTGAGAAATTGCTTTACCAAGTAGGCCCCGGGAAACACCGCCGGGAGAGATCAATGTACCATCGATATCAAATAAAAAAAGTTTCTTGGATGTCATTTTGCCAAAGCTCCCATGGGATCCCAAGGCTTCAGCGGAATCGGTTCACTCGTCTCAAATATTTCAACCAAATCATCGGGTAAACAGGATTTGTGAACCACCACTTCATAATTGTAGTTATCGAACCATTTATCTGTCATGATGTGGTATCCTTTATCGCCGCCTTTGTCACCCCAACTATTTTCCACACGCCATTTCGTTGGATTCCCTTTTGGGTCCAGATCCACACCCGTGAATAACATAGCATGGGTCATTTGGCTTTCACCATATTCTAATCTCGCAGCTTTATCCATTCTGAACTTGGTTCCATAGAAAGAATCAAAATCAAAGAGATCCATATCCATTACACCCAAATCACGGTGAAAATGTTTGCCCACATCGCAGCCAAACCAAACCGGATCATCATTTTTCAAGGAGCTGATTGCAGCCTGTTTCATAGCATTACTTTCCACATTTAAATAACGGATTTCGTGACCTTCCACTACATTTCCTAAAAATTCCACCGTATAGACTTTGTTGTATTCTTTATCACTCATGGGACAATTGATCAGGCAAACATATTCATCCAGATTCAACCCAACATGGTCGCGATAAAAGGATTGCGGCGTCAATTTTTCAAACCGGAAAAAATCTTTTTTCTTATTACGAATTTGCCAATTAAATGATTCCGGGGGCATGCCCAAATGAATGGTAAGCATTCGATATACTTCTTCCAGCATGTCTGTTTTCCAGGATTGCAATTCTGGATCGGATGCGCCGTCATGCTTTGCTTCCCGAAGTTGTTTCGCATATTCCCTAAGTTTCCGTGTAATCATCCGATTCATTCTCATGGATTTGCTGGATGAATGAGATTCAGGCATTTCTGATTGAGGTACCACACCATATTTATTAATAAGATTCACCCACATATCCCACTGTCCACCATCCTGGATCGGATTATCCAAAAGATGCATAACGAGACGGCTATTCCAATGTTTATCGGTGGTTTTTAAAATGGATTCTAAAAAATAATTTGATTTTTCCAGTTTATCCCAAAACATGAAATAGCTCTGTGAGAATTGAAAATCCTTCAGGTTGTGTTTACGTCCAAGGTAAATCCTGAAAAGATTCAAGCCGGCAAACCCCCAACATCGCCCACTGGATTTTTGATTTGTCACGGGCATTTCTTTGGAAATCACTTCTGAAAAGGTGTGGTCGATTTTTCGAAAATATTCCCAATCCATGGTGAGTTCAAGCACTTCATTTCGGATAGATGCATTCCGGGCCAGACGGACCTTGGAATTGTCGAACGTATTTTTCCTAAAATCTTTCAGTGTCTTTTTTAAGATCTTTTTATTCATCTTTTCCTCTCGTTAATTAATTTGAATTGATTTGATCATGTCTTCTGTAGTTTCCCAAAGTTGTTTTTGATCTTCTTCGATGTAAGAAACTTTCGAACTTTTTATCGCTTTACATTTATAAAAATATTTTCCGCTAACACCAGAAACATCTTCCGATGATGCAAGGTACACACTGGTTTGAGCACCCTTTTCAATATTAATTGCAAAAATGGATTTGGCAACATTTAATGACCCACGAGCAAACCCAACATTATTATTCCCAAAATTTGAATCCACAAAACCTGGATGAAGGCAATTAAAGGTTACACCGGTTTCTGAATAGCGACGATGACATTCGTAAGTGAACATTATATTCATGAGTTTTGAGCGGCCGTATGCCGTCCACCCTTTGAAATCCTGTTTCATTTGAATATTATTGAAATCGAGTTTTGCATTTTTATGCGCCATAGACGCCACATTAATAATGCGACCGGCTGACTCACTTTTTACCATATCCAATAATAATTGAGTTAAATAAAAATAAGATAAATGATTTAAGGCAAACGTACTTTCAATTTTTTCATCACTAAATGTCAATTCACTAAAATAGGCGCCAGCATTATTTAAAAGGATATCCAAGGAATCGTAAGATTGTTTAATCTCTTCTGCTAATTTATAAACACTTTTCATGGAGCTTAAATCGGCTCCAAAAAACTTAATAGATTCATTTCCCGTTTCTGCAATTAACTCAGAAACAACTGTTGCGCCCTTTTCAGAATTTCGCCCAACTAAACCAAGGGAAAACCCTTTATGAGCTAACTCTAGTGCAGTTTGTTTTCCAATCCCATTAGTCGCACCTGTAATAATACAAATTTTATTCATTTAATTTCTTTTTTTATGTTAACGCAAAGGTGCAAAGTAGAAATGAAATACACTTTGCGACCCCGTGTTTTGCGATTGATTGACATTTTTAATACATGCTCATTATTCCCATCATCAGTAAAATGAAATAGGGAATTAAATCAGCCGCTCCCACATAATCTTTTGCTAAACGCTGACCCGTGAATAAGGCAATTATTGTGAGTGCCAATAAAACAAATCCATAAAAAATCCATAAGGTGGCCCGTTCAGCAAATGCGTAATAAATACCGTAAACTAACATGAGCCCCCCCATAAGCTCCATCATTGTTAAAATGGATAATAATAACGAGGTAAATCCATTAAAAGGTGAAGTTGCAAAATGACTTTCAAAAAAGGCAAGATTCCCTTTCCGATCGACTATTTTATCGATGGCAGATTGCAAAAAAGTGATAGCCATTAGAATCGCAATCAAAATTTGGCATAGGACTAATGGACCTTTGAATTTTATCCCGAATATTTCAATTCTATCTCCGAAGCGTTCTTCAAGAAACGTACCAGAAGAAGAAATTGTCGGCTCGGCAACTAAGGTAGAGCTTAAAATAAAAATTGAAAAAATAACTAATATTAAATGCTTCATTATTGTCTTTTTGGATTGATGAGTTGTTGAATGCGATCCCTCACAAGATCTCTTGTTTCTTCTACTGTTAAAATTTCGAATTCTTTTTTCAGAATTGGTTTCCCAAATCGAGTGATTAATTTTCCGGGTGTTAGACGCCAATCATTCTTTTTCTTTGCTTGAAATGCACCAATCAGTCCAATGGGTAGAATTGTAGCACCGGTATTTTTGGCCAAGTGAAATGGCCCTTTTTTGAATACGCCTAATTCACCAGTTAAAGTACGGGTTCCCTCCGGCGAAATTAAAAAAGAGATGCCATTATTTAAGGCTTCTTCAGCTTTCGATAAACTCGTAATCGCTTTTTTTACATCTTGTCGAATGATTGGGATAACGCCATACGTTTTCATAATGTATCCCCAAATTGGATAGCGAAATTGTTCAATAGCGCCAACGGCTGTAACGTAATGTGGTATATACGCAGCCACCATAAATTGATCAAACATTGATTCATGATTAAACATATAAAGATAAGGCTGACCTTCCGGATTGGGTGACTCATTTTCTTTCACCAACCATTGTCCTGCTAAAAAACAGTAGCACCAGGAAATGGGTCGAATTAAATAATTCAAATATTGTTTGGGGATGAGAATAAAAGACACAAAAAACAAGACCATAGTCACCGCGAAAAAGATAAACCAAAGAGGCCAAAGAATTAATGAGATCAATCCTTTAAACATACCAACCTTGTTCTTCTAAAAGTGAAAATAATTTATGGTTCGCTTTTGGAAATGGAAAATCATCTATTTGGTCAGGCCGGATCCAATTTGAAAATTCCTTATTTTGAAGTGGTGTCCCATTCTCTTCACAATGATATCCATGAAAGGTAATTGAAAAATGGGTATAAGCATGTTTAATAGTACCAATTTTTTTGAGAACTTTCGGTAAAGCGCCACACTCTTCTTTTATTTCTCTTTGGAGCGCTTCTTCTAAAGTTTCGCCCTTTTCCACCTTTCCACCCGGGAATTCCCATAAACCAGCCAGCATTCCTTTTTCCCCTCTCTTTTGAATATAAAACTTATCGTCTCTCCAAATTATTCCTGCAACGATTTCGTAATGTGGCGTTTTTTCTTTTTTTATATATTTGGGATATGATTCTGGGGAACCCATTAGAAATCCCTTACAAAAATTAGAGACTGGGCATTTTCCACAATCGGGATTTTTAGGAGAACATATTCCCGCGCCTAATTCCATCATACCTTGGTTAAAATCTCCCGGAAAATCTTTTGAAATATGTTCATTTAAATACCTGTTCATTCTGGACATATTCCGTTTGGTAAGATTTTTTAATCCTAATAATCGCGCCATAACGCGTTTTACATTGCCATCAATGACTGGATAAGGCTGATGATATGCGATGGAAAGAACTGCTGCCGCTGTATAATCGCCAACACCGGGAAGTGCGCGAAAATCGGTCCAATTATTTGGCACAATTCCAGAATATTGATTGAAAACAATTTTGATAGCTTTATGAAAATTTCTGCAACGAGAATAATACCCAAGCCCTTCCCACATTTTTAACAATTTTTCTTGGTCTTCATTGGCTACAGATTGTAGGGTGGGATATTTTTTTATCCATCGATTAAAATATGGAATCATTGTATCCACCTGCGTTTGCTGAAGCATGATTTCAGACAACCAAATTTTATAAGGGTTATCAATATTTCGAAAAGGTAGAATCCGTTTTTCTCGATTGTACCATTCCAATAAAGACAATGTCATTCTATTTATTTGCATTATACAATCTTTTCATCTCGTAAAATGAGTTTTGACAAAATCCAATGGAGAGATGAAACAAATTCGATCATTTCATTCCGGTCTAATGGATCTACTTCCTTTTCGACGGCTGCGCCCAGTTTATCAAACTGCGATTCTAATTGGGATTGTATCGCCTCCCCTTTAACGGTGAGAAATACTTGAATCACTCGTTTATCAAAGTGGGCTGGGTTTCGTTCAACCCACCCTTTTTTTTCGAGACCCATAATAAGACGTGTGGTTGTACTGTTATCTATGCCTATTTTTTTGGATAAGACCGACATTTCAATCCCATCATCAGGAATTATGGATAAAGCTAGAACTTGGGGAAAGGAAGCACCTTCAATTGAAATATTTTGCCTATAGAGACTTTGTAAATCTACTAGGAATGAAGAAAGTAACTCGCTGTAATTCATATTTGTATATTACAAATATAATACGAATAATAAAAATGAAATTAAAATGGTGGTAATTTGTTTAGTCGATTCACCTGTTTTATTAATATAGTTTTAGCTAATTCATTTGATTGATCATTCCCCAAATGGCCAATTATATTCCAATGGTCCAATTCAATTGGATCTAGCGTGTACCATTGTCCAGGAATAAGCAGGTCATTTTCATCGTAAGAAATTATGGGGTCTGCGCCATTGCTTCCCGTAGTGGGGCCCGCCATAGAACAAGTATTCACGATACCATCATTTTCAAACCATGTTGAATCTGTTGGAGAGCCATCAGACCAGTATCCGGGGCGAGATCCAAGTATTTTTGATCGCGTTCTAGTTAGGATTGAAGTTCCTTCAATTGGGATATGATATGGAGAACCGTTTTTTTTCTCAGTTGTGCTCGTACGAATTGAAAAATAATAAACATCTGGGTCTGCTTGTAGATAATCATTTAAGTCTTGAGCACCAGCAATACTTAAATCCCATGCACTCATATTCTTAGAACGCCAAGCGTCATGGTTTCTCATCCGTTTTACATACCCCGTCCATGATTCATTCTTCCCGCGGATAAAACCCCATTGTTCTAAATCAAAATTATAAAACCGTGTACCAATAACACCGGCTATTCCAATAAAATATTGTATAAATGGAATTGTTTTTGTAACCACATCAGCTAATGAAGTACCATTATGGGGTGTTGCTATAGTCGTAATACTCCGTACCCAATTTGGGTGAATATTCCCAAGTAATTCAGATTCTTCTAATTCACCAGTATCTACATTCCCTTCAATCTCTTGAGTTAAAAGATATTGAAGCATACGAGCCGTTTGGCCGCCCATACTGTGTCCCACCAAATGAACTGGGTGATTTTCATCCCACTCCGGGTAAATGGCATCATACACTTTACTATCAGGTGATTGAATAATATTAAATTTTTCAGCGTGTGCTTTACCATAATCAACCTGACCACCTTTCAACTGAGCATACACTTCTATAGCCCTTTCCCAATTAGATGAAACCGGCCCAACCGAAACTGTAAATACCGTATGGCCTTCATCCCTTAACATTTGAGCATAATCATTTCTACCGCCCCAATATTTATAACCACCCATTTCCTCTTCGCCCCACCCCAAAAATCCATGTATCAATACAATAGGATAATTGTTTTGTGCAAAAATTATTCCAATGGTGAAGAGTATTAAGAAAGTTTTTCTCATTAAAAACGTATCCCTATTTCTAGACCATGGATTGTTGAACCAGTGCCAAATATAAATGTACCATAATTAATGACAGTCGCTCCCGCAATAAATCCAAAACCAAAACCAGATGCGCCAAACACGGAACGTAAAAAATCCTGCTTTGTATTGTGGTCTATTTTTCGTGTTGATGTCCCCCAACGCATTTGAATTCCATTTTTCAATTTAAATTCACCTCCCAAAAATATTTCTGGTTCATCTTGATTATTAGAAAGGATTCCATCTATAAAAAGAGTAAGTGGTAAGTGGGCTAACTTTTTAGATCCACTTAAAACTGATTCAATATTAAATGAACCATTCGCCAATTCATTTCCGCTAAATGTTTTTCCTATATTGCGAATTGAAAGGCCAATTATTGTCTGAGATTTTTTAATAATAAACTCACCACCAATAGAAATAACAAATGCTTTTATTTGATGATCTTTCAAAGAGGAAGAATAAAATTGAGATGTAGTCCCAAATGTGAGCGGGAGCTCTTTTACTTGTTGGGTATACCCTCCCTGAAACCACGTATCAGCAGATTGATATTTCCCTGTGGATTGGAATTCATTATTGTATCCAGCAAAGGTTCCATAAGAAATATGTCTGACCGAAAAAGAGCCAAGCCCTTTTTTGAGTGGAAAACTAATTCCTGCACTTTGACTTGTTATTCCTGCTTGATATCGAATAATAGACGTTGAAAAATATCGACCTGAGTCCGACGTGGCAGGGTTTAGTTTTGAAGATATTGGAGATGGGTTTAAAAAACCTGCCCCTCCCAAGCCCATTTTTAAGGCCGATGTAAACACATCAAAACCTGGGAATCCCGTTTCTGCAAAACAGACAGAGATTGAAAGTTGAAACATGAAAAACAACGTAATTTTGTAATTTACTTTGTTTTTCTTGGTGGACTTGGTGTTTAACATTTAAATCAAACTTAATGGATCAAAATGAATATTGATTCGGTTTTTCCCAGGACGGAATTTTTTCTGGAAATCCATAAAATTGGATTCAATGAATCTGTGGAGTTTTTGGCCATTGGGGTCATTGGACTTTAATGACTTAAAAACGATTTGAAACCTGTATTGGTTCCGAAGTTTTTCAAGGTAACACGGTGCGGGCCCCAAAATATCCAATCCTTTATATTTTCCTTGTAACGCATTTGCAATTCTTTCAGATAGTGAATTTACAGCAGTTTGATTTTCACCTGTTATTTCAATTTTCGCCAACCAACTGAAAGGCGGATATTTCAATTCATTCCGTTCGCTCAAGGCAATATTATAATATTTTTTCATATCCAGCTTGGCTGCATTTTTAATTACTGGATTATCCGGAACATAGGTCTGAATCACGACTTCACCCGGCTTATTGTGCCGGCCCGCTCTGCCGGATGCTTGATAAATCAACTGGAAAATTCGTTCGCCGGCACGAAAGTCTGGAAGGTGTAATCCAAGATCCGCATTAATTATTCCTACCAATGTAGCATTCGGGAAATCCAATCCTTTAGCAATCATTTGGGTTCCCAGAAGAATATCCAATTTACCATCAGCGAAATCTTTTAATAATTGTATGAGTCCCTTACCCGTCTTTGCCGTATCCATATCCAGCCTACCCAATCGCGCATGTGGAAACATTTCTTCAATAAGCGATTCTACCCGTTGGGTTCCCGTGCCGGAATATTTCATATTCGGACTTTGACAACTGCTGCATGCTTCCCGTTGTTTTGTTTCAACATAACCGCAACAATGACAAATCAGTTTCGATCCTTTGCGATGGAAGGTCAGGGCAACTTTACATTGGGGACACATGACAATTTCACCACAATCCCCACAGCGCACTACCGGTGAATAACCCCGGCGATTCTGAAGCAAAATAATTTGCTCTTTTTTATTGAGTCGATCTTCGATCTTATCCTGGAGCAATCCTGAAAATATTTGCCCGAATTTCCCCGATTCTTCTTGATCGCTCAACATATCCACCAAATGGACTTGGGGATATTTCGCCCCGCCAAATCGTTCCGGTAAGCGAAGGTAAGTCATTTTTTTATGAAGATAATTATAATAACTCTCCAAACTAGGCGTGGCGCTGGAGAGAACCACAGCTGACCCCTCAAAGGTAGCGCGCATGAGAGCCACATCCCGGGCATGATAGCGCGGCGCCGGAGAGTCCTGACGAAAAGATGATTCCTGTTCTTCATCAATCACAATAAGTCCGAGATTTTTTAAGGGTGCAAATACTGCGCTCCGGGCACCAATCACAACCTTGAAGGTACCCTTGCAAATTTCTTTCCAAGTCCAGGAGCGTTGGGCCTGGGTGAGTTTGGAATGCCACAAGGCAATGGTGTCGCCAAAGACTGCCCGGAAGCGTCCGGCAATTTGCGGTGTGAGTGAAATTTCCGGGAGCAGAATAATAGCGGTTCGTTTCTGATCTAAACAGTGTCGAACTGCTTCAACGTAAATCTCTGTTTTCCCACTGCCCGTCACACCATGAAGTAAAAACGGTGAATACTTTTTTGTCTCTAAAGATTTGACTATCGCATCAACAGCCACTTGCTGATGATCATTAAAATTCACTTTTTTATGGATGGGATCAAAAGTAAATCCGGTTACATCCGGTAATATAGTTTCTTCAAACAAGGAAACGAGTCCCCGTTTTTCCAGTCCGCGACAAGTCGTTAATGGGTTGGATGCCAATTCTTTCAGAGAAGAAACTTTGATGGGATTTTCGGCTTTCCAAATTTTTTGATAAAGTTCATATTGTTTGGGCGCCCGTTTTTTGACTGCTTCCAGATCTTCGTCATCCACAATTGGGTTGGGTTGAACCATCCAACTTTTTGGCGGATTGTACCGCGTTGACAAATTTTTTGGCAAAACCGCTTTTCCAACCTGTCCTATTGGAGCAAGATAATATTGGCTCATCCATTGAATCAATTTCCAGAGCTCCGGTGTCATAATGGGCAAATCATCCACCAATCCTGTAATGTCTTTTATTTTACCGGAAAAGGATGATTTTGTTTTCAGTCCTGTAACAATGCCCTGTGTTTTTCGGGGACCAAACTGGACGGTGACACGGGAACCGATTTGCACATCCTGTACCAGATCCTTGGGAATCTTATAGGTAAAGGTTTGAAAACCGGAGATAGGGAAGGCAACATCTGCAAACATAAGCCACGAGTTTATGGGTCAGATTTTTGGCGAGCAATAAAAAACCCCTGCACCTGATAATTAAAATACCAAGTTGCAGGGGTTGAATGAATCAGGTTCGGCTTATGATTTGATCACGTAGATCTTCACATCACCATTCAGCTCAGTGCTTACACGAACTGGTACATGAAAGATGCCCAATGCTTTAATAGGTTCATCTAGCATGATACTATGACGATCCACATTAATCCCTTTTTCTTCAAGGGCTTTATGGATGTCTAAAGTTGTGATGGATCCAAACATTTTATCTTCTTCGCCAACTTGCGCTTCAATCGTGATTTCAATCTTTGAAAGAGTGGCTACCATAGCTTCATCTGCTGCAGCTTCACGAGCTTTTCTTGTAACCGCAAATTGCTTCCGTTCTTCTGCTACAGCCAAGTTTCTTTTGGATGCACGCAATGCTAATCCTTCAGGCATTAATTTATTTCGCGCATATCCAGGTTTTACAGTAACAATATCTCCAGCTTCGCCGAGACCCTTTACATCTTGTAATAAAATAATATCCATAATTTCACTCCTTAATCCGAACTGCGTTCAACATAGGGCATGAGGGCAATTGAACGAGACCGTTTGATAGCTCTTACCAATTTCCGATGCATTTTTGCGCTACTGCCCGTAATGCGCCGAGGCATGATTTTTCCTTGGTCATTTACAAAACGACGTAGGAGTTTCACATCTTTATAATCGATGTCTGTGATGCCATTTTCTTTAAAATAGCAAAATTTCTTTCTACTCTGGAATGCCATTATTCAGCCTCCTTTTCTTCAGTTTCTTCTTCTGAACTTTCATCTGTCGGTTCTTCATTGTTTTCAGATTCTTCAGATGCTACTTGTTCTGTAGCTTTTGGTTCATCAGTGGATTCTTCTTCAACGGTTTCAGGGCTAGTCTCTTCGGGCACTGATTCAACCACTGCTTTTTCCTCGGTTTCTACTTCATTATCCTCTTCCGAAGTGCCTTCCTTCACTGCTTCTTCAACCGGTGCTTCTTTTACCTCTTCAACATAAACTTCTGGTTGTTCATCCAAAGAAACAGTCATGTGACGAAGTACTGCATTGTTCAATTTCATCCAAGTGTGAAATTCATTCATTTGATCCTGTTCACCACCTTCAAATTGCAAAAGGATAAAAGAGCCGTATTTTTGGTTATCTATTTGATATGCCAAACGTTTCTTCCCCCATATACGATGGTTGATTAGTTTTGATTGTGTTTTCTCTAATTCTGTTCCGATTTCGCCCATGGTAGTGGCCAGAACTTCATTTTCCAGATTCGGATTTACAATATAGAGAGTTTCATAATACCGCATAGTGACTCCTTTTTTTACGCAATAAGCGGTGCGATGACCAGTGAAACCACTGACATCAGTTTAATTAAAATATTGAGTGATGGGCCAGATGTATCCTTGAATGGATCACCTACTGTATCACCCACAACAGCTGCTTTATGTGCTTCAGATCCTTTTAGGATAGCTTCACCATTGATAGTAGTGCCCTCTTCGATCATTTTCTTTGCATTGTCCCAGGCGCCACCAGCGTTGGACTGGAATATCGCCATTAGAACGCCACAAACGGTCACACCGGCAAGTAAACCACCTAATGTTTCCGGGCCAAAAATAAACCCGACAATCACTGGAGATGATACCGCTAAAACACCCGGTAAAACCATTTCCTTAATTGCAGACTGTGTGGAAATTTCTATACAACGATCATGATCCGCTTTGTCTAATCCTGCTTGATAAACTAATTTATCTTCGTCAGACCAAGAAGATTCATTGCCTTTTGCCAAAACTGCCAATGCAGCTTTTAATTCAGGAATATCTCTAAATTGACGGCGAACTTCTTCAATCATTGACATTGCAGCTCGCCCCACAGCACCCATTGCCATGGAAGAGAAAAGAAAAGGTAGCATACCGCCAACAAATAAACCAGCCATCACCCAGGCATTCGAAATATCTATAGAGACGACCGCTTGTGATTTTGCTGCAACAGATTCCACACCCAATTCAATGAGTTCTTTATAACGGATATTAAAAACTGTTGTTCTAAATGCCGCAAATAATGCAAGAGCTGTAAGAGCAGCAGATCCAATGGCAAATCCTTTTCCAATGGCAGCAGTTGTGTTGCCAACCGCATCTAATTTATCAGTCCGTTCACGAACTTCTTCAGGTAATCCAGCCATTTCTGCAATGCCACCTGCATTATCAGAAATAGGGCCATATGCGTCCACAGCTAATTGGATTCCCGTGTTTGCAAGCATACCAAGAGCAGCCATTGCAATACCGTAAAGTCCGGCAAAGTGAAAGGCACCTATGATGGCGGACGCAATAATCAGGATCGGAATTGCAGTAGATTGCATACCAACACCCAAACCAGCAATAAGGTTTGTGGCAGGCCCGGTTAATGATTGTTTCACAATAGAAAGGACTGGAGGCGTGCCTGTTCCAGTATAATGTTCCGTTATAAGACCAATGCCCAATCCAGCAGAAAGTCCG
>Ga0207991_1000402_pt1 | contig 29807 bp, 30 predicted proteins | sample ETN07SmetaG_FD_185786 | JGI IMG/M metagenome (GOLD analysis project Ga0207991, IMG submission 185786) | Marine microbial and viral communities from oxygen minimum zone, Eastern Pacific Ocean - ETNP2014F14-07SV275 (SPAdes) (version 2) | ecosystem: Environmental > Aquatic > Marine > Oceanic ...
AACACTGGCAGGCATGCTTCAAATGTAAAGCAGGCCTATGGATATAATGTAATGGGTGCGGATATTAATCCTGCAGCCATATCAGTAGCGCAAAGAAAGGGAATTCCAGCAGAACTGATTACCCCGAATTTTTTTGAGAAGTACAAATTCTCATTTGATGTCATAATAAATTCACATGTTTTGGAACATGTGGACGACCCCAAAGATTTTTTAGTAAATATCCGAGGATTGTTAAAGGAAGAGGGTACTTTTGTGATTGCAATACCGCAGGAGAGAATTCGAGGTGACATCAGTCCCTTGCAAATCCTATATTTTCTTTTCAAACTAAAATTCGAAAACCCGCACAAGCACAATATCTCAAAAGACCAATTATTCACGCTGTTGATAGAAGCAGGATTTACTCCTAAAGAACATATTTTTTGTAATTTTATACCACCATTTTTGACCAAGGATAGGATATTCATCACATCCAGAAGTCTCGTTGTAAAATGTACTAAAAACTAGCCTCACCATTTGCAGTGGACTTGGTAAATAAAATATCCTATATCTAGTAATCCTATTTTTTGGGAAAAAACTTACTCAATAACCAATTAATTCTACTTGAAGACACTTGTTATGCTTTTTTTAATGCATCTAATAAAATATTTAATCCTTCTGCGAGAGTATGTTCATCAATAATCAATGGCATCAAGGTCCGGATCACATTTCCATAAGTACCAGCGGTGATCATGATCAGTCCGTGCTGTAGGGCATACTGATGTATGCGTCCAGTCCGTAGTTTATCTGGTTCCCCTGAATATGGATCAATGATAACAATCCCGATCATTGCACCTATTCCGCGAACCTCCTTTATCCACGGACAATCAGCCATTACAGCCTGAACTATAATACTTGTTTGCTGTCCAATATGTCGCGCCCGAGTTGGAATATGTTCTTTTTCCATAATTTCTAGAACCGCCAAAGCTGCCGCACATGACACGGGGTTACCGCCATATGTGCCACCAATCCCTCCGGTATTAACGCTATCCATAATATCTGCTTTACCAATAACACCGCTCAAAGGGAACCCTCCTGCGACTGACTTTGCTACTGTGATCAGGTCTGGTTCGATGTCAAATTGTTCGATAGCAAATAAGGTTCCCGTTCGTCCAAATCCTGTCTGTACCTCGTCATCTACTAGCACTATGCCATTATCTTTACAAAAATTACTTAAAGCCATCATACCATCCTTGGTTGCGGGAATAAAGCCTCCCTCACCAATAACCGGTTCAATTACAGCACAGGCAATGCTTTTTGGATCAAAATCAATATCTTCAAATGTCAAGTTATGGTCTTCGCTTGGGAAGGGTAAGCGGTGCACCTGTGGCGCAAAGGGTCCAAAACCTTTTTTATAAGGATCTTCTTTATAAGTCATTGTCATTGTCATCAATGTTCGACCGTGAAAAGCATCAGTAAATACTAATACACCTTCCCGCCTAGTATAAGTTTTGGAAATTTTTACCGCGTTTTCCACAGCCTCTGCTCCTGAATTAAAAAAGGCCGCTTTGCAGGCACTATTTATTGGTGCTTTATTCGATAATTTTTCAGCAAGTTTTACATAGCTCTCGTATGGAACCACCGTAAAGCAGGTATGGATATATTTCTGCAGTTGTTTTTCTATTGCAGCCATCACTTCAGGGTGCCTATGACCGACGTTCATTGAACCTATACCGCCAGCAAAATCAATAAATACATTCCCATCTACATCTGTAAGCAGGGCACTTTCCGCTTTTTGAATGTATATATCACATACTGAGCCGTGGCCCTTTGCTACACTCTTCTCCCTACGTTCTAATAATGCTATAGAATTGGGACCAGGTATATTAGTAATTAGTTTAACGGCCATAAATTAATTGCTTATCATTCAGTTTTCATTTTGATTGTAACGAATATACACTTGCAGATTAAATATCATAAAATAATTTATGGTTGTTAACAATGTATTATTGTTTATGGTTGTCAAAAGCGGCAATGTTATCTATAATAAAACTACTAATTTCAAATAAATGGCTGGCAGATATAATAATATATTTGGTTCTGGTCCCATTGGTGTATTAACAACCGTATTGCTGTGGGTTGTAGCATTACAGATCAGCGCCTGGATATCTATTCCAGAAATGCGCATTGCACCAACATTTCGCTGGATCCTGATTGCATTGTTTAGTATTGATGCTGCAGTATTACTCGTATGGAGTCACATTATTTTGCCGCCTTCCGTTAGGGCCAAGACCCTGATTACTACAGGCCCGTATCAATATGTACGGCACCCTATATACGCAGCGTTTATCTGGAGCGGTACCGCCATCATGGCCATGGTTTACAAGTCCTGGCTGCTGATAATTTTTGTGATCCCGATCCATATTTTTTGGGTTTGGCATGTCCAGAAAGAGGAAAACTATATGATTGAGAAATTTGGTCCTGCGTACGCAGACTACATGAAAACGACTGGTCAATTCTTTCCCAGGTTTACAGTCAATCAGGAAAATTCATGAAAGCAGTTATTTTTATCTTATTTGCATTGACACTGACCAGGGCTCAGGATACAACTTATAATTGTAATGGCTGGTCTCAGTTTGCAATCGAGAGTTATTTAGTGGAGAATAATGTCTGGGGTCAGGGCAGCATCACTGATTTCACCCAGTGTATCTATCGGACCGGAGCCGGCGATGATATACATTTTGGCTGGAATTGGAATTGGCCCGGTGGTAGTTCGAATGTCAAGGCGTACCCGGAAGTGATTTTTGGCAAGAAACCCTGGAGCAGCAGTTCCACAAATGCGGCACTGCCGATCAAGGTCCAAAACCTGGATGAATTTTATGTGGTCTATGACTTGGATATGGATGCTGCAGGATCTTATAACTTGGCCTTCGAATTCTGGGTAACTACTGATTCAATGTCCTCTGAAACAGGAATTACAACTGAAGTAATGATCTGGATGGACAACAATCTTATTGGTCCTGCAGGAAATATTATCGGTACTGTTACCTTTGCTGGTTTTGACTATAACCTTTACCGGGCCAATTGGGATTCCTGGACCTATTTCGCATTTTTATCAGCTGAACCTCAATACAGCGGTGTATTGGGAGTCCACCATTTTGTGGATCACCTGGTCAGTCAAGGTATGCTGAATCCTGACGAATATATTGCTGACTTTGAATTGGGCAATGAAGTGGTCTATGGCACGGGACAGACCGATATCCAGCAATACGAAATTTATGTGAACACCAATCCTCTCGCTGTGGCTTCATCAGAACCAATACTTGGTCATTACAATCTTTCCTACAACTACCCCAATCCTTTCAATCCGGCGACCACAGTTGATTTCACTATCCCCACATCAGAATTTGTAAGTGTGAATGTCTATGATATTAATGGTGCTGAATTAACAACACTGGTCAATGAAAAATTATCCAGAGGGAAACACAGTGTAGAATGGGATGGGGGAGATTATCCAAGCGGTATTTATATTGCCCGCATGACCAGCGGCAATTATTTTCAGGCAAGAAAAATACTTTTGGTCAAATAGTATGAATAAGGGCATCTTAAAACACAGAATGAAATTCAGTGCAATATATTTTTTGGGTATTGTATTTGGATCAAGTTTTGAGACGGATTCAGCCAGGAAGGAAATTTATTTTCCAGCAACTGTTACTTCATCTGCTGGAAAAGAGATCGATGTCGCAGCATTGGCAAAAGCGCACATCATGATTGTTGTAACTATAAAAGCAACCTGGTGCCCGGTCTGCCGGCAGCAATTGCTCAGGATTAAGGAGCAACTGGGTGATTTCGAAAAATGCAATGCCAGTTTTCTGGTACTATCTCCTGGCAGCAATGAAGCAGTGCAGGAAGTAAAATTTAATACGGACTTTCCTTTCCCGTTCATTCCTGATCAGGATTTTTCTATCGCAAAAAAACTGGACTTAATTCTATCACCAGAGGAAATCATGCCTGCGATCGTTATTCTCAATGAGGATTTATCCGTTAAATGGATTCGAAAAGGGAGAAATGCTCTGAATTTTGGAGATGCGGAACTGATATATTACCTCGGTTGTGCAAATTGGATTTGAGTTTACTACTCAATATATTGACTTTATTCTTGAATTGGTGTACAATAATTCACGTAAATAATTCATAACCAGAAGGAACCGTTGCTATGGCCAGTAGGAACTATAAATATTTTGATTTTACCCTGAGCCTGTGCAGTGACTGCTTCTACTCGTGGTGCTTTATTTTGCCCGGGTATTCTATAATAATGAAATAAAACCAGAAACAGCCAGTTAATCTTTATTTATGATAAATGAATTTTCGGCTGTTTTAGGTAATAATATGGTCTTTAGCCGAATATTCACCGCCGGTGTATTTACCTTATTCGCAATTTTAAATTTAAATGATCCAGATTGGTTTATCTGGGTCCCCGTTTATGGCATCATTGCCGCGCTGATCCTTGTCACCAATAGCAACGCCCGTAAATTAAAACTGATGGCCGGCTGTTTTTTTCTAGTGCTTGGATTATTTGTTTTTGCAGAGGTACTCAATGATATTATGTTTATCCAGCCCGATGACCGTATGATTGGTCTGTGGGAGCACCAGCGGGAAGGGCTGGGACTAATACTGGCTGGTATCAGCATAGTTTTCTTTTGGCATAAAGAAGGAGGCAATTAAGGCAATGGAAATTTTACGGACACCCGATGACAGATTTACCGATCTGTCTGATTATCCTTTTGAACCGCATTATTCACAATGTGACGAAGTGCGAATTCACTACTTGGACGAAGGGGAAGGTGATAATGAAACGGTTTTTCTGCTCCATGGGGAACCTTCCTGGTCTTATCTCTATCGCAAAATGATACCTATAATTACTGCCGCAGGTTATCGTGTGATTGCTCCGGACCTGGTGGGCTTTGGTAAATCGGATAAGCCAGCCAATCAGGAAGATTACACTTATCAAAAACATGTAGATTGGATGACAGCCTTGGTTCAGGAACTGGATCTTAGGAATATTACACTTTTCTGCCAGGATTGGGGTGGTTTGATCGGCCTGCGCATTGCTGCGGAACATGAGGATAGATTCAAGCGCATTGTGGCGGCCAATACATTCTTGCCCACTGGCGAATATAAAACGCCGGAGGCGTTCATCCAGTGGCAACAATTCTCTCAGCATACGCCCGTATTCAAAGTTGGAAAGATCATCGCATCGGGCTGCGTGGCAGAAATGAGCGCAGAAGTACGGGGCGCCTATGATGCTCCCTTCCCAAGTGAAGAATACAAGGCTGGTGCCCGGCGCTTTCCCATGCTGGTTCCGATCCGGCCTGATGACCCTGCTTCCGAGCCCAACCGCAAGGCCTGGGATGTCCTGAAACAATGGCAGAAGCCATTTTTGACTGCTTTCAGTGATTCTGATCCTATAACTGCAGGTGGTGATGGTTATTTCCATAAACTAATACCAGGCACTCAGGGACAGTCGCACACAACCATTAAGGGCGCAGGGCACTTTTTACAGGAAGAAAAAGGACCGGAACTTGCCCGTATTGTGGTAGACTTTATCAATAATAATAGTGATTAGAATCGCGAGTATTCGCATAATTAAGAATCATTTGATAAAACTAATCCGCAGCGTAATGGTGTTATTGCTAATCTCACACCATATTTTAGGCGGTTCCATTGTCGCTGATTACGGCGCACAAGCAAATAAACTGATTACAGCAGCGCTCACAGACAGCGGCGCATATAAGCAGCTTGGTTATCTTTGCAACACTTTTGGCCCCCGGCTGAGTGGTTCGAAAAACCTAGAATATGCCCTGGATTGGATTATCGGCGAAATGCACCAGGATGGTTTTGATGTAGTCAAAGGAGAGCCGGTAAAGGTACCGGCCTGGGTCAGGGGCGCAGAATCAGCCCGATTGATCAAACCATTTAAAAAAGATCTAGCAATGCTTGGTTTGGGTGGCAGTGTTGGTACACCGAAACATGGTATTCGTAGTGAGGTAGTGGTGGTTGATAGTTTCGCTGAGCTTGAAACGATCAAAGATAAGGTTAAGGGAAAGATCGTATTATTCAATGCACCATTCACAAGTTATGGTGAAACTGTACAATACCGGTATAAAGGTGCCAGTGAGGCTGCAAAATACGGTGCTGTGGCCAGCCTTATACGGTCCGTTGGTTCGTCTACACTTTATACACCACATACCGGTATGATGGCTTATACCAAAGATATACCACGTATTCCCCATGCTGCTCTTACTATAGAGGATGCCATCATGCTCAATCACCAGCAGAAAAGTGGTGAAAAGATTGTGATTCAATTAAAAATGGCCGCCAGGACAGAACCGAATCGCTGGTCCAGGAACATAGTGGCTGATCTAAAAGGTTCTGAAAATCCAGATGAGATTGTTGTTGTAGGTGGTCATATTGATTCCTGGGATGTGGGTCAGGGTGCCCACGATGATGGCGGCGGTTGTGTAGCTGCCTGGCATGCGGTGAAACTGATTCATGACCTGGGCCTAAGACCAAAAAGAACCCTGCGTGTCGTATTGTGGACGAATGAGGAAAATGGCGGCAAGGGCAGTAAAGCTTATCGAGATACTCATCGTGATGAATTAGATAAACATATGGTTGCGATCGAATCGGATGGTGGTGTATTTCAACCTAGTGGATTTGGATTTACTGGAAGTCAGGCTGGAAGAGAAATTGTTGATGCTATTTCTGAATTATTGATCTCAATAAAGGCAAACGAAATAATTACTGGTGGCCGGGCTGCTGATGTGGCACCGCTCAACGACGAAGGTGTCCCCGTTATGTCCTTAAAGGTAGATGGAACAAAATACTTTTGGTACCACCACACCAATGCTGATACTTTCGATAAAATTGATTTTAATGAATTCAATCATTGTGTTGCTGCCTTAGCCGTTATGGCCTATGTTATAGCAGATATGGATATAGACTTGCCCCAGTGAAACCGGGAATACATCGCAAATATTAAATAGTCCTATGCGTTATCATGTAAAAGCGACAATGAAGGAAGAAAAAATGGGTGAATTTTACCAGAAATTGAGTGACGGAACCATCACGGGCCAGAAACCAAATGGCCGAGAGATCATATCATCGATCCGAAAGGCGAAATTGACTAAACCAATGGTCGTAGAATGGTGTGAAACCTGTTTTTGCGAAACACCCTTAGCCCATGAACGGGAGACTGTTTACGATCAATATTTTCATGATATGGAAATAATAGAGATCAACGACGACCCGGAAATTGATGGCCAGTCTTTGTGGGGATACTTGTCAAAAATAGATGAATAATATGAGTTTATTTTTTGGATAATATCCCACTATTTCCTTTAGACATCGTCGCCCTGCCCAGGGAGCGAATTCCTTTACACATATTTGAACCGCGCTACAAGCGGATGATAAAGGATCGCATTAAAACGGGTGCTCCGTTTGGGATTGTGTTAAGAGATGAAAAGGGAGTAAAAAGTATTGGCTGCAGTGTGAAGATAATCCGGGTATTAAAAGAACACCCTACTGGCGAATATGATATAATCGTCCAAGGACAGCGGTGCTTTCGTATCAAAGACAAAGTGCAAGAAAACGATAAGCTCTGGATTGGTAACGTTTCATACCTTGAGGACCAAGAATCTGCTACAACAGATTTATTAGAAAAGACACGAGATCAATACCTGCACATATTGTTGAAACTAGGGTTGAACGAAGATATGGAGCGCCATATGGCCAAAAATCAATCGTTTGATTTTGTCGAGTTAATCAATCTGCCTAACAAAATAAAGCAAAAGCTTATTGAGACAAATGATGAAAATCAGCGTTTGAAGGTTATTAGCCGTATTTTCACTGGTGTTATGTCTATGGTATCCTTTGGAACCAATGGACAGCAAATATCCGAAGCATAACCAATATGATTCTGATGGCTGGTTAATACGATACAGTCCATAAATTTGGGGAAATAATGGTATATTAATTGGTAAATAGAGGGAAGAAAAATGGAAAAAAAAAGAAAGAAACAGGATCGTAGAGCTGACGACCGCAGAAAAAAGGATCAATCAATAGGTAGTGATCATAGAATTGGTGCAGAAAGGCGTTCTGGCGAAGACCGAAGAAATTAGTCATAAAATTCTATCTGGGATTAAAACATGATCGATAAAAAGAAAAAACGGTCTATTACCAGAAGGGAATTTATTGGCAAAACTGCTGCAGCCGCAGCCTTTACTATTGTGCCGCGCTATGTTTTGGGGGGTAATGGCTATACTGCACCAAGTGATAAATTGAATATGGCCTGTATCGGAGTTGGCGGCATGGGTTATAATGACACAGTCGGCGTTAATTCTGAAAATATCTATGCTCTTTGTGATGTCGATGATGAACGAGCCGCAAAGGCCTACAAAAAATTCCCCAAGGCTAAACGTTATAAGGACTTTCGTGTTCTCCTTGACCAGGAAAAAGAGATTGATGCCGTAACTATCAGTACACCGGACCACACTCATGCCGTTGCAGCAATGATAGCCATGAAGATGGGCAAGCATGCCTATGTGCAGAAACCGCTGACTCACACAGTTCAAGAGGCTCGAAAACTTGGCGAAACGGCCAGGGCAATGAAAGTAGCAACACAGATGGGTAACCAGGGGCATGCTGGCGAAGGGGCACGGTTGATCAATGAATGGATTTGGAGCGGGGCCATCGGAGACGTCTATGAGGCGCATGTCTGGACAAACCGACCCATTTGGCCACAGGGTATAGATCGCCCAAAAGAAAATCCTGTAGTACCTTCCACATTGGATTGGGATCTATGGCAGGGACCGGCACCGAAACGGCCGTACCACCCAGCCTATTTGCCATTTAGCTGGCGTGGTTGGCTTGATTATGGGACTGGTGCTCTGGGTGATATGGGTGCGCACTTGATGGACCAGCCATTCTGGGCGTTGAAACTTGGTGACCCGGTTAGTGTTCAGGCCAGTTCAAGTCCGATAAATGATGAAACCTACCCCCAGTCATCTATGGTAACGTATCAATTCCCCGCGCGTAAAAGTATGGTTCCGGTAAAACTTGTATGGTATGATGGTGGTCTTCGACCTCTGCGGCCAGAAGAACTGGAAGATGGACAGCGTATGGGAGATAGTGGCGGCGGTGTTCTTTTTGTAGGTACAAAGGGGAAATTATCTTGTGGTACTTATGGCCGGGATCCAGTACTGCTTCCGAAGGCCAGAATGAAAGATTTCGATCCACCGCCAAAAACAATACCTAGGTCACCTGGGATCCGGGAAGAATGGATCGCAGCATGCAAGACAGGCTCTCCGACCACATCCAATTTTGATTATGCTGGGAAACTGACCGAAACGATGTTGCTTGGTTGTATTGCGCTCCGTGTTGCTGATAAACATACCACCTTGCAATGGGATGGCCCCAATATGCGCTTTACCAACCTGGATAAGGCCAATCGGTATATTGATAAGAAATATCGCAAAGGTTGGGCACTGTAAATGAACCGGCTTATTAAAATCATCGGAATTGTTTTCATTATCTTTCTGGTGCTATTGATCATCCCCATTTCAGCGCTGGATAAGAATATGGGCGGTGCCTATAGTACGATTTCCCAGCATGATTTTATTGATAATTTTTTCGGAAATATTACTGCTTCTGTAAATCTGAACAGGGCTTATCCAACCATGCTAATTCGGGGAAATAACCCTACTTCTCCAGAGAAAGTAAAATTAGGAAGATTGTTATATTTCGATCCTATTCTATCCGTTGATAATACCATCTCCTGTGCTCATTGTCACCATCCGGATCTGGGTTTTACTGATAATAGAGCATTATCTATGGGTCAGGGCGGCTCTGGTATAGGACAGGATCGTAAGGGCGGGCAAGTACTTCGTCGCGGTTCACCCACAATCTGGAATTCTGCCTATAATCACCTCCAGTTCTGGGATGGTCGAGCAGATGACCTGGAACATCAGGCCTCTTTCCCAATTCAGGACATGAAGGAAATGGCCCAGGATAAAGATGAACTGGTTCAGGAATTACTGCAGGTACCTGAATATGTGCAAATATTCAATGAGGTGTTTGGCAATAACGCAGGACCGGTACTTACATTTGAAAATGTAACCTTTGCTATTGCTGCTTTTGAGCGTACCATCATCGCCAACAATTCCCGGTTCGATAAATATGCCCAGGGCGATCATTTAGCATTATCCAGATCAGAACGTCGCGGATTGAATTTATTCCGTTCCTTAAAAACACGCTGTTTCGAATGTCACAATTTCCCTACCTTTAACAACCCCGACTTCAAGGTGGTTGGTGTACCAGATATTAATGACCAAGAACCGGACTTGGGGCGGGCGGAAATTGTTGGCAAAGGGTATGAACGCGCCTTCAAAGTTCCCACTCTGAGAAATATAGCTCTGACGGCACCTTATATGCATAATGGTGCTTTCCAGACACTGGATGAGGTCATTGACTTTTATGCCGGCGGCGGCGGCGCAGCTCATGGGTTCAAACCGGCAACATTGGATGATAAGATCCGCAAGTTTGAACTAAGTGCTGATGAACGGCAGGATATGGTCGCATTTTTGCACGCGCTCACAGATGAGTCGAATAAACCAGTTATTCCAGATAAAGTTCCTTCTGGATTGTCAGTAGTGCCTTCATTGGAAAACCAGTCGTTCCAATTAGCTGGTCATGCGGGTGAATTTGTGAAACCAGAGCAAGTCAATCTCAAACGTGTAGGTAAACGCATAATCGTGGATCCGTCGCAGACAATACAGGATGGGATTGAAATGGCTCAAGCGGGAGATACAGTAATGGTCTTACCCGGGGAGTATTCTGAGACGCTAATGATCGACAAATCAAATATCACCATTATGGGCCAACAGAAAAATGGTGCCTGGCCCATTTTGAATGGTCAGAATAAGTTACCGGATGCGGCGGTAGGTACCGGAAGCAACATTGAGATCAATGGTTTTGTGATTAAGGATTATACAGCCAATGGTTTAATGCTGAATCGATCCATGGCAGTCACATTTCGAAATATACATTGTGATAACACAGGCCTCTACGGTGTCTATCCGGTTGAGTGTGTCGGTGTCTTGATCGAGCAATGCAGTGTTACTGGAATCAGTGATGCGGGGATTTATGTTGGTCAATCCAAGGATATTGTAGTTCGTAATAACGTTGCCTATGGCAATGTTACCGGCATTGAGATCGAAAATTCGGTAAATGTTTTGGTTGAGAATAACGAGGTGTATGATAATGCGGGTGGTATACTGGTATTTCTGCTGCCAAATAACCCATCAAAAGTTTCATCAAACTGCAAGATCGTGAATAATTATGTCTATAAAAATAATCATGTGAATTTCGGTGAACCCGGTTCAATCGTGAGTAATGTTCCACAGGGCACCGGCTTGATGGTCATGGCTGGTGATAGTGTTGAAGTAACGGGCAATAGATTTCATGATAACCAATCCTTTGGTGTTGCAGTGATAGGATTGGATTTATTTTTCGGAGAAGATTATGTGTATGATGTGGATCCTATACCTGATGCCTGTTGGGTTCATGATAACGATTATCAGAATAATGGCTATGAACCGGCAAAAATTGTTGTTGAATCGGGGCTTGATGGAGCTGATTTACTTTGGGATGTGACAGGTTACAGCAATAATTGGCATGAAAAAAATGTAAGTAGTATTCCGCCTACCCTGCCTGATAAGAATTGGTCCTGGATCGGTAGAAAAACGAATTATAGGATATGGAGGCTCTTGTTTAATATATTCGGTTAAGTCAAACCTAAGTCAGGAAACAACACTTTGCTGAAGTCATTGCCACTTTCATTCGTATTATTATCTATTTTATATCCTCAGGAACTGTACGATCCTTATAAAGTTCATTCTATAAATATTGAATTTTACAACCCTGGCTATGATTCAATTCTGCAAGCTAGGTGGGATGTGGATGATAAGACTTACGAACTGGCTGACATTACTGTCAATGGTGTGACTTACGATAGCGTAGGCGCTAGGTATAAAGGAAATTCCACCTTCTTTTTAGCAAGGGAAACATATAACCCCAAATTTCCTTTTAATATTGATGTAGAGCATGTTCATAACGACCAGGATGTAATGGGTTATGAAAAACTGAAATTATCTAACGCTTTGTTTGATGTCACCTTCGTTAAGGAGACCCTTGGCTATCTTTCAGAGGGACTTTATTTACCAACTCCCCAGGCCGGATATATAAATGTATCTGTTAATGGCACACTTATGGGCCTTTACGTGAATGTAGAGTCGATCAACAAACAGTTTTTACGCAAACATTTTGGCAACGATCAAGGCACTTTTTTTAAGTGTGAGCCGCAATTTCATTTTGGTGAGGATTATTTAGCTGGGCCTGATCTGAAATGGTATGGTGCCGATTCCAATGCCTATGCCTACCAGAAAGGGTATGAAATGAAGTCAGACCATGGCTGGACTGATCTACTGGAGTTGATCTATACGCTTAACTACAATATTGACAATATTGAAGAAATATTGAATGTGGACCGTGTCCTTTGGTTTTTTGCGGTCTCAACGGTAATGCCCGATATGGACAATTATTTTTGGTTTGTACCGCATAATTTCTATTTGTATAAGAATGCCAGCGGCCAGTTTGAAATCATTCCCTGGGATAAGGATCACACATTTGGGAATGCCTTGATAAATGTAATTAATGATGTAGGGGGAAATATTTACTGGATTTATTATTACGATCCATTCGATCTCGAAAATAACACCGATCGGCCTTTCTTTAGTAAACTGATGCAGGTCCCACTTTATAAGCTCTTGTATACCGCCCATCTGCGAACGATTATTGAGGATATATATAATGTGGATTATATTTATAACTGGGCCACAGAGATTCAGGATAGTATAGAATCATATGCTGATGCTGATCCAAATCTCTTTTTCCCGTTTTTATTTGGTGATTACTTTCGATTCAATGTCGATAATTTTCTGGATTCGTGGGGTTTTCAATTTTGCGGTATAACCTCCACGGTGGAACCAAGACTGGCTTATTTATCGAGTCATGCAGAAATCGCGAAAACACCGCCTGTCATTTCCAGTGTTACCCAGGATAATCTGACGCCAGCCCCTGGTGATACAGTGTTTATTAACACCGTGGTCGAGAATGCAACCCAGGTGGAATTAATGGTAACTACCAGCCCCTATGGTGCTCATTTTGAAAGTGTGGAGATGCATGATGATGGGCTCCATCAAGACGGAGGGGAAAATGATCAGGTCTACGGTGCCTACATTCCCTATTTTTCTAATGGAATTCAAGTAAAATATTATATTAGGGCACTGGATAATGATGCAGTTATACTTGAACCACAAAAAGCAGAAAGAGTATTTTTTGATTATACAATCGGATCTTCATCCCTTACTGGACTCACCCCAACGATAAATGAAATAAATTATCATTCATCTGATAACTTTAATCCTGATGATTGGGTTGAAATTTATAATCCTACGGATTCAACATTTGACATGGGCGCTTGGGAATTTAAGGATGAGTCGGATGACCATATTTTTATTATACCTCAGGGTACGCTGCTGGAACCCAATGAATATATTACAATTTGCAGAGATACCGTTGCTTTTAAAAATCACTTTCCAGGAGTTCAGTCTTATATAGGTGATTTTGGTTATGGTCTCAGTGGCGGCGGGGAACTGATTCGTTTGTATGATAATGGTGGATTTTTAGTTGACTCGTTAACATATGATGATGATGAACCTTGGCCATTGGAACCTGATGGTAATGGACCCACTCTTGAGTTAACCAACCCATTGCAGGATAACGGACATTTTTCTTACTGGTCAGCATCTACTGGTAATGGCACCCCTGGGGCAGTAAATAGTAATTATCTTGGTAAAATAACGGCTAGTACTTTACCGGAAAACTTTCGATTGTATCAGAATTACCCCAATCCATTTAACCCGGTAACAAATATAATGTATTATCTCCCTGAAAGAAATGCTGCTATTGTGAAAATATTTGATGCGCTTGGAAGGGAAATAAGGGTCTTGGATAATGGCAATAAAGAGTCTGGTTATCACACGGTTAGGTGGGATGGTAAAGATGGTTATGGAAAGCAAGTAAGCGCAGGTATATATCTTTATCAGTTACAGGCTGGACGATATATACAGACTAATAAAATGGTCTTAATAAAGTAATTAGTGCAAGTTAATTAGCTTAGTTATTACCATTTATTTATAATAGGACTGGGATCAAATATTCATTACCTAAATTTGTTCAATTTGTAACGTAGTTTATATAAACATTGCGTCTAAAATGTAGCATTTTGTTGTAATTTTTATGCTAGAAATAATAAAACGATATAGGTAAAACATGATAGCAGTCATATCCCCTGCCAAAAAACTTAACTTTGATGCAGCATCGCCTATAAAAGCATTCTCAGAATGTGATTTTCTTGATAACGCAAAGACACTTGTGAACCAGGCCAAGGATTATTCCTTCGATGAGATCATGAATTTGATGGGCGTAAGTGAAAATATCGCAAATTTGACGGTCCAGCGTTTCAACGAATGGAATTTACCATTCACTGAAAATAATGCGAAACAGGCTGCGCTGGCATTTAACGGCGATACTTATGCTGGACTGGAAGCAGATACATTCAGTGTAGATGATTTCGACTATGCACAGGACCATTTACGAATTCTATCCGGTCTCTATGGGTTGCTGCGACCATTGGACTTGATCCAGCCCTACCGTCTGGAAATGGGTACAAAAATGGACAATCCATCGGGAAAAAATCTCTACGACTTTTGGGGTAGTAAAATTGCTGATGGGTTGCAAAAAGCAATAAAAGACCATGGCAGCAAGTATATCGTTAATTGTGCTTCAGATGAATATTTTAAAGCGGTGGACCTGAACACTTTGGATACGGCTATTGTAAAACCTGTCTTTAAGGATGTGAAAAACGGCATACCAAAGGTAATCTCATTTTTCGCCAAACGTGCCAGAGGTATGTTGGCCAATTACATTATCAAAAACAAGGTCGATAATGTTAATGAACTACAGGATTTTAACGATAGTGGTTATGAATTTCAGCCTGAACTATCCAATGATAAAGAACTGGTATATATCCGTAGTTAACCTTACCGAAAAGAGCTTCTTTCTTATATATAATTCAAGAATTGTCCTTAAATAATATGGACCTTTCACAATTCAAGGAATCACTCAATAACAGTATACCGAATGGCTTAACAAAATTATTGGAAGCACTCTGGTATGATGGCTCTGGTAATTGGAAAAAGGCTCATGAGATAACTCAAGAAATACACTCTGATAACGCTGCAGAAGTACATGCCTATTTGCATAGAAAAGAAGGGGATAAATGGAATGCTAACTATTGGTATGAAAGAGCCAATAAACCATTTTGCGATGCATCACTGAAGCAGGAGTGGCAAGCACTTGTAGAGAAATTATTATTAAATTGAATGAAGCAAAATTTATCCAAAGATTAATGATATACTATGACTGATAAACCAGTACCTTACAAATGTATTCATGTACAGGAAGCACAGGAATTATTAAATGATCCTGGTACGGTGATTGTCGACATTAGAGATAAGGTATCATTTCAGGCTGGCAATATTCACAGTTTCACCAACCTTTCCGATGAGAATATCGTTGATTTTCTTGATTCCACAGACCGCAAAGCACCTTTACTGATCTATTGTTATCATGGTATCAACAGTAAAGACGCGGCTGAATATTTTGTATATAATGGATTTCAATCTGTTTTTAGTCTCAATGGTGGTTATTCTGAATTTTCTCAGCAGAATCCCAGATGAATAAAACCTGGTTAATAATGAAAAAATTTGAAAAACGTCCTTTGCTTATTTATGATGGAGAATGCGAATTTTGCATCAAATGGGCCCGTAAATTCAAAGCAATGACCGGTAAGTTCATTACATTCATCCCCCTACAAAATTTGCCGGTAGATTATGAATACGTGACTCGAGCAGCCTGTCTTAAATCCGTACAATATATTGATGGGAATAATCGTGTTTCTAAAGGTGCCGAAGCAATTTTCCAATTGTTTCACACAGCAAAAAAAGGTTCGTTTTTGTTTACCTGTTATAGGCGAATACCCATTTTTAGGATTTTCACAGAATTTATTTATAGCTGGGTAGCAAGGAATCGCCATTTATTTTCGTAAACATTTGGCTAGGCTAGTGGATCTAATCCAAAATCATCGAAAATCATTCAAAATAATAATCATAAATTTGAGCGTTAGCTTATCTATACTGTTTGCAATGAATAATCCGAATAGCGTTAAAGAAGTCATTGTCAATGACGAGTGGTTTGCAGAAATACAAACCGGCGAATACACGTTTAATTGCCGGATTGCCGGATTGGAGAATGATGGTGAAACGATTATATTACTACATGGTTTTCCAGAAACCTCCTACATGTGGATTAACCTGATGAAAGGATTGGCAGAAAAAGGATATCGTGTAATCGCTCCCGACCAGCGGGGCTATAGTCCGAATGCCAGACCAACCTTTATCAAGGAGTATTCACTCAAACATACTTCCAGTGATGTTCTCGCGATCGCAAATGCATATAATTTGAAGCGCTTTCACTTAGTGGGCCATGATTGGGGTTCCTCCGTTGGCTGGGCATTTATTGCTGAGCACCCTGAAAGATTATATAGCTGGACATCATTATCTATACCCCATATGAAAGCATTCCAGGAAGCATATCGATCAGATTATGATCAACAGAGAAGAAGTAAATACATTGGCTTTTTTAATATGCCCTTTTTCCCTGAATTGTATTTGTCATTCAATGGTTATAATAATCTTAAAAATATCTGGCGTGCCCATAATGATGAGGAAAAAGAGGCCTATTTATCTGTGTTCCGCCAAAGGGGTGCCCTGCGCTCAGCATTGAACTGGTACAGGGCCAATATTGGCAGACGCAGGAATCCCAGTGATAATATTAATTTTGGTAATGTAAAAGTACCAACGTTACTAATCTGGGGTAATATGGATATGGCCATCGGTAGAAAGTCTGTCGTACTGAGTGAACAATATATGGCTGGCCCCTATAATTTTTTGGAATTATATGCTGGTCACTGGTTGATCCAAGAATCATTTGATGATGTATCAAAAGCTATAATAAAACATATTAAAACGTATTCACTGGAATATTATGAGCCGCAATTAGGGAGAAGGAAAAAATGAAAAAGGGGCGCTAGCGCCCCTTTCTGTTTCAATATTATTTTTCTTGTATTATCTACCTTTTCCCCAGCGAGTATGTCGCATGAAACGACGAACCAGAGCACGGTGTATTTCTATGATCTCCAATTGTTTATCAGTGAATACCGCCTGTTTTTCTTCATGAAATGAAGCAGTTATATCCACAACATTTGTCCTATACTCTTCTGCTGAAAGATTTATAATACCATTCACAAAATCATTATGTAGTGATTCCAATGCTGCTTTGAATGATTCTTCTAATGATTCCAGGGTTTGAATTTGCTCCGCGGTCATACCAAGAACATCATACATCTCCTGGCGAATCTTATCATGGTTGCCAGCATGTTTGCCAAAACCACCTTTTCCTCTGCGCCAGTGATCGTCTTTTTCCTTATGCATTGCCTCCAGTATTGCTTTCTGGTCATCCGTAAGCAGTTTATCCATAGCTGCCCTGAACCATTCCATGAGACCCATCATTTCCAGATGCAGTTCCTCTTTTGTCAACGTACCAGCTCTTAATGCCGTAAAGAGTTCATCCATAACCGTTGTCTTATAATCGATCATTTCGTCGTATTCTGATTCTTGTTCAGTGGTAAGGATAGAGCGAATGTATTCATCCATGCGCTGATGGTGGCGAAGCCGTTTGTGATGATAATCGTTTTCCTCTGAAAACGCTTGTGAATCTAGATCGTCAGGGGGAGAAAGTAATCTTTCCTTTTGTTCCTTGGTGAGGTTCTCCTGCAGGTACAAAGCCAATCGCCATAGGGATGAGTTATCGGGGTAATAATCACCGCCATTGCGTAAATGATCTTTACTATCAGACAATTGCCTGGAAGAAAAACCAAGGTCCTGGTCGAGATCATTGATCAGCATATCATTGGCGTAGGGGTCACCAGTATCGTTTCTGGCCCCGAAAAAGTTTTCACAGCCTGTCGTAAACAGTAGGCCGATGAATAACAGTGGTAGTATTTGTTTCATTATTTTCTCCTCAATTGAATTTAGCCTTTTGACTATTAATAAAGAAATAAAGTTAAATTATTATTTTATTGTTTCTTTACTTTAACTTACGAATTTCCAGATAAACTGAAAATATTGCCTCAAAGGAAATAATATGAGTAACCGTACTTTAGCAATTTCTGAATCTATTTATCAATATTTATGTGATCATTCGCTTCGTGAAGATCCTATATTGAAGGAGTTACGTGATCATACCTATGATATGGAAGAACGGGCCATGCAGATCGCTCCTGAGCAAGGACAATTCATGCAAATGCTCATCAAACTGATTGGGGCAAAGAATACCATCGAAGTCGGTGTGTTTACTGGATATAGTTCACTGGCTATTGCTCTTGCACTACCTGAAGACGGCCGTATCGTGGCCTGTGACGTGAATCCCCAATACACCAGTGTAGCCGAAAAATTCTGGGTCAGTGCAGGCGTCAGGGAGAAGATCGATTTACGAATTGGACCTGCCAGGAACACCCTCTCAGAGTTAATTAGTGATGGCTTGACTGGTACCTTTGATTTTGCCTTTATTGATGCCGATAAGGTCAACTACGACCATTATTATGAACTCTGTTTGGAGCTGATTCGTCCTGGCGGTCTCATTACTGTTGATAATGTACTATGGGGCGGGGCCACAGCGGATGATAGTATTAATGATACGGATACAACTTCCATAAGAGCACTCAATGACAAATTACACCGGGATGAACGAATTGATCTTAGCCTTGTCCCGATTGGTGATGGTCTGACGCTTGCCATGAAATGCGGCTGATTTATTTTGATTTTTAATTTATATTTAACTTATGCTTGAAAAAATAAAAGAAGATATTGATAAGGATCTGCCCAAAATCGGCCGGCTTATGGATGAGGCCGGAGATGATATTGTAAAAAAAATGGATCAGTTTATGCAGAATGTAGCATCTGGCTTAGAAAAATTATTCGGTGAAGTTGAAAAACCACCTGAAGATTAGCCTTCTGTTAGTTTTTGGAACCTATAATAAAACTATTAATTATGCGGCTAAACCAGCTGAATGGTAATATAGTTCGCATTAGTACCCTTATCTTTGCCTGTGTTCCTGCCAAATAGCGCAGTTTATTTCTTTTCCTATTAATTATATCCTCGATCATTATTGCCACGTTCTCTGGATCACCCACCCCTTTTTTTGTAATCAGGATATTGTTGTGTAACTCCTTCAGTCGTTTGGTGTAGTTTGCATATGGACTGTCTCCTTCTAGCCCAGCATCTGCTTCGTGACTATTATCATCAATTGCTTTAGTGGAATACGTTCCCGGTTCAAGAATAACAACCTCGACGCCAAAAGGCTGGAGTTCAAAATACAAGCTCTCACTGAACCCCTCGAGCGCAAATTTTGATGCACCGTAGGCCCCGAGTCCGGGTAGCGTTGATCTCCCCTGGGCGCTGGAAATATTTATGATCTTGGTGGAAAAATCTTTACCTGATTTCGAAGCAGTGGCGCGCATAAGGGGTAGGGCGGAACGGGTGACTTTCTGTACACCAAAAAAATTTGTTTCAAATTGAGAACGTATCTCATCTTCCGATAGGTCCTCAAAGAAACCACCAATGCCATAACCTGCATTGTTGATTAATACGTCCAGACGGCTATCTTGTTTTTCAATAGTATTTATCACCTTATTAATCGAATTATCATTTGTGACATCCAGAGGCAATATATGACATTCAGTATTGCGTCGTTTTAATTCCAGTTTGAGGGTGTCTTGTTTTTGCATATTTCGCATGGTTGCATAAATGGTGTGGCCTGCAGCAGCTAGCCTGGCAGAAGTGAGCATACCAAATCCACTGGAGCAACCCGTAATTAAGATAATCTTATTCATAATGAAATTATTCCCTCAAGCCAATTTAAAATTTCCTGAATTAATAACGAGAAATATCTTTTTATTACTATAAAGTAGATAAAATAGATGTTTTTTGTAGATAAAACACTTGACCAAATATCTTTCCTTAGATAGTTTACATGCCTATATAGATTGTAAAGCTAAAGAATAAATTTAAAGTAGAAATATTATGGGAAAGCGCGAACCTTATAAAGGAAGTAGATCCAAAGTTGAAAGTTTGGTCAAAAAAATGATCAAAGATAACATGTATGATCCCAATGATGAGGAATTATGGCTGATAAATGAATATGACCGATTTGGCTTATATGCCAAACCAATGCTAACAAGTTTTGAAAAATATTATGATAAGTTGTGGGAAGAATTGAAAAAACTACGGCGCATGGATATTGAAGTGCTCGAAGATCTTGTGGATAATCCAAATATTTATCTAATCGATATTCTCATCGAACCATTCACTGAATATATTCGTAAAAAGAAAGAGTCTAAATCTATGTTAATGCTGCAAAAATTGAATATTGTTTTCGTGGATGACCGACTAATTTTGAATTAAGCATTTTCTTTAATGCCGGGTTATACAAAGACGAGGCTGGATCTTAAGAATCTCCCTAATTGGCTGACTTTCCTGAAGGAAGATCTTAATTTAAAGGCACTTGGGCTTTCAGTCGCGCGCTTGCCTGCGGGTAAAGGGTATACCATTATGCATCAGCATGAAGAACAGGAAGAAGTCTACATGGTACTCAGCGGTCGGGGTATTATTCATATAGATGGTGAAGATATTTCCTTACGAGAGGGCGATTTTGTAAATGTTGTCCCGGAAAGTAAACGAGCGTTGAAAGCGGCAGATGACTCCGATCTGATTTTTATTTGTGCAGGTGCAGTGAGTACGGGTAAATACCCGAAGAGCGCAAAATCCAGAGCGTTGATCGATGATGGTATCCCAGATTATGATAATGTACCTCCATGGTATGAAGGCAATAAGAAAATTGCCGAGATTAATAAGCGTTTGAAACATGAGCGTGAAGCTCGAAAGGAATAAATCATATATGAAGTATCGTTATCTGATTTTCTGTTTGCTTACCTTTTTGCAGGCTGAAGATATGACATTGCTGGCACCTGATGGTTCCACCGTATTCATCCATCGGGATGAATATGGTGTGCCCCATGTAGTTGCAGATAACCAGAATGCGGTTTCATTTGGCCAGGGGTTTGCGGAAGCGCAAGACCGTTTATTCCAGATGGATCTGAATCGCCGTGGTTCGTTAGGCCGCTTGAGTGAGTTGTATGGTGATCTGACACTGAATATGGATAAAGATATTCGCCGACTGGGTTACACAAAATCAGAATACGATGAAATGTTCGCTGAACTGGAAATTGAGGTCCAAGAAGCTATTAGTTCCTATGCTGCTGGCGTGAATACATATGTTGATTCTATGACAGCCAATCCTTCCAAATACAAACCTATTGATTATGCCTTTTTGGAATTTGAACCATGGGAAGTGCACCATTCGTTGGCATTCGCAGTTTATTTTTGCAGGTTATTCGGTATGTTTGGTGGCCAGGAATTAACACGCCTGACTGAATTGCAGGATAATGGCTGGAATTGGTTCGATGAGAATTTACCGGTGAATGATACCACTTGCACAACCACCTTGGTGGATGAAGGTAGAGCCATGCAGCAGGACTGGAGTTACTCGGGGATGATAATACCCGATCATATTGCCCAGGAAGTAGCAGATCATAGAGAGGCAATAAGAGCATTTGCTGAAGAAAACGGACTGATATTCAAGCTCGGTAGTTTTGCAGCCGCAATAAGTTCTACAAGTTCAGCCAACGGTAATGCGATGATCCTTGGTTGTCCCCAGATGGGTGGACCGAACTATAATGAAACATCCCGAACGATGGAAATAGAATTGCAATGTCCTGATTTCCACGTAGGCGGATTAAGCATCCCTGGGTTTCCAGGCGTTGTCATCGGACATTCAGAATATCTGGGGTGGACCAATACCAGCGGTGTCAGTGATAATGTGGACGTATATATTGATTCCACCCAAAGTCCTAATTTTGATGATGGTTACTGGCACAATGGCGAATGGCTCCAATTTGAAGTGATTACTGATACCATCTATACATATGCTGGATATGAGATATTCACGCATTATCGCACCATCCATGGTCCTGTATTTAGTGCTTATATGCCTGCTAACCAGGTTTATTCTTATAAGATGACATTTTGGAAAAAAGAGCTTGGGAGCGCCGATTATATATTTAACGCGATGAAGGCGACTAGCCTGGAAGAATTTGAGGATAAGATTCGACTTGCTGCGATGTCTTTTAACTATATTGCTGTGGATCAGAATGGAAACATTGGTTATTGGCATGGAGGCCTGTTTCAGGATCGAAGTGACGGTGTGCATCCATATTTACCGCACAAAGGAGACGGTACGGAAGAGTGGGGTGGATTTATTGCTTTTGAGGATCTTCCCCAAGGAGATAATTCTACACTTGGTTACTTTACAAACTATAATAATAAACCTGCCACGTGGTGGAATAATGGCGATATCGGGCCCTGGATAAATGGGATCTCATTGTGCGATCGAAATGACCTAATAACCAATTATATTGGATCGTTGAACGGCGTTACCTTGGATGATGTGAAGAATATACCATTTGCGATTAATGATCATGGCACTTATCAGCAGGCACTGGAACTAACCGGTACAGGTGTAATCGATTTTAATATTAATCCTCCAGGGCAAAGTGGTTTCACAAGTTTGAACGGGACACAAAGTTCCCACATGCATGACCAATGGCCCTTGCATGATGCGTGGGAATTTAAGGATCAGCTTTTCGGAGAAACTGTGGTGCAGGTTGCCCAGGATATTATGCCTGTTAACTTCAAACTTCATGCACCCTATCCCAATCCATTTAATCCAGTAACAAATATCAAATTTTCACTAAATCGTAATGCCCGTATCCAAATTGATATCATCGATATCACGGGTAGAGTAGTAGATAATTTGGTTGATAATGAATACGATGCCGGAAAACATACTATTCCCTGGATCACCTACTCAGTACCCAGTGGTGTATACTTTGTTCGACTGTCTTCTTTTGACATAACAGAAACAAAAAAGATATTGTTGCTAAAATAAACCCAGGCCCATCGGATAACGGGCCTGGGTTATTGGCAAGTGCAGCATGAATGCGTCACCTTGCTGAATTAGTCGTTTGTTTTATCTGCGTGAGAGAATACATCCGTACTGATTGTACCTGATGTTTCTGCAAGGATTTCTTCAGCAGTGATATTTTCTTCCTGATCTTGAGCGAAATTGACGCTGTCAATATTCAGTTCCTCTGCATATGATGTGCTGTATTCATTGCTTTTATATACAAATGTTTTACCTGGGCCGTACTTTTTTCGAGCGGCGGCAAAGGCGGACTTGAATGATATTATTGTTTTTACAGTACCTAGGATTTCAATTTCAGATTCTAGCTCCATAATAGTTTCATTTACTGGTGTACTCACAAACTGATCTGATTCTTGTGTATTTTCAAAAACTGTTTCAACTGCGGGTGCTTCGAGTTCCGATACCTCTGTAGAACTATGTTGATAAATAATAGCTGCAAGAGCCAGAACAGAAAATGTGATTGTAGTTATAACTGTTGCTGTACGATTTTTATCGATGTTTCTCATAAGAAACTCCTTTCATGTTATTTATTTGATCACAACTATAAACGATAATAACTATTTGGAGTTCCATCAAAACCTGAGAATACACTTTATAATGCCATTTCAAGTTCAGAGTACTGCCTGCAAGTGGCAGTTGTCGGTATGTGTTATTTCGTAGGAAGCAGACTAGTCGTCTACAGATTTATCTCTTTTGATGTATATAAGAAATGAACTGGATGCAGAGCTGGATACCAAACCATACCCATTAACTACATTTGAGTTTGGCATTACATATTGATTGAATTCAGGCAGTCCTTGAAAATAATTGAATGTAGCGTCATCTGTGGCTTGGAATGTCATCAGTTGCAATCCGTAATAATCAAAAAACAACCAGGACATACTCACTGGAGCTGTTTCTACATTCCAGAGCCAGGGATTATATCTATAGGGACTGTTTTTTACCCAGTCTGTTTCCTGTACTGATCCACGAGGGTAAGGCTCTTTCCACAAAGCGTAAATATCCTTGTAAGTTGTGTCGTAGATCAGGTTAATCAAACAGCTATCCCGTATTCCATTTTGGTTCCAATCATCGAAATATTCATTTTCATCCCATGTGCCATCATTGTTTTCATCTGTAAATGGTTCCAGGTCCACGGAATCAGCATCCAGGGCCAGTGTCATGATGCGTACTGTTTCATAATCGTCCTCGTTAAAATCGATCTTAAATAATGGATAGCTGGCAAAACTTTCTGTAAAACATTCACCCTGTTTTAAGTTTAAAGTGTCCACGTGCCCGATAACAGGTGGCCACATAGCAGGATCGTAATTGTTGATGTTTATCTCCGGGACATTAAACGAATTACCTTTACACGTATAAATTGATTCCGGCACGGGACTGATTTCCATTTTATCTGGTATAACAGTTATTCCTGAGATTGTATCAGTTCCATGGATTGCAAGTACTTGGTAGGTTTCACCGCCTTGAAAAATATAATTTGAACTGGTGAAATACCTCCCTGGTGAATTCAACACTGGATCTAGCAATAAATCAATAGTATCACCAATGATATGGACTTGTGCATAATCGATCCATAATTGTTTTGAACTAACGTTCTCCTTTAGGTTTGCTGATCGAGCCACGAATACAGTGTCAATCAAAGGGAAGTTTGCCCGCAGATTGGCCCATAGTACAAGTTTCTCTTCATATTCAACTTGGTCCTCATTGATTGAGCAGGCGAGATACAAAATAGGTAGTATAATAAGTATTTTCTTCATAGCTAGAAATATATGGTGAAGCCTATACTTGGAATAATGGGGAAAAGACTCAAAGGATCTTCTTGGATCCGACCTTCATCTTCTTCGTCAACATTGATTTCCCCTACATCTGGTTGACCATTTCCATTAGCGTCATGATCCTTTTCGATCCAGTCACCATCATCATCCTTGCCATTGTTGGTACTGCCTAATTTGTAAATGTAAATGAAGATGTTTTTCTTATTATATGAGTTGATGATTTGAAAGAAGATATCCATATCCCGTCCAAAGAATTTCCCATGTCTCACAACACCAATGTCTAGGCGGTCATAGACCGGATAACGGCCGCTATTCCGTGCTCCAGGAATAGTGCTGAATGTAGATCCAGGATCACCGGGTAGCTTTTCTACGTAATATCCTAAAATTGGTGTGAAAGCCTGACCGGATTGCCAGGTCCATTTCCAGTTTAATTCCCATTTTGGATTTACGGTATAATTACCTAAAATATTAATTACATGTGACCTGTCCCAATTGGTGTAATATTCTTCTTCTTTAGCGGTTAACTGGCTGGTCATAATTTTTCGGGAAACTGAATTAGTATAAGCAACCCATCCGGTAAGTTTTCCGAATGTCTTCTGAAAAAATAGTTCTAATCCATATGCGTATCCATCTGCAAGAGTGAAAGCATCACTGACTTTTTCATCCGATATATCCGCATCTGTTGAGGAACGGGAATCTTCGAAAGTGAGCATATTTTGAATTGTTTTATAATATGCTTCAATCTGAATTTTGTAAATGTCACGAATATACTCTTCGTAACCGATAACAGCCTGCTGTGCTTCTGCGGGATCAACTGAATTATCAACAGCAAGCCAACTATCTAGAATAGTTGGATTATAATCATCCTGAACGGTTTGGATGAATTGGTGATAATTCCCAAATGCCAAATTGATATAGCGATCATCAGTCAGTAAATATTTTGCACCCAATCGAAAATCAATGTAAGGGGTGCTGGAATAAACGCTGTAATAGTTGTACCGCATACCAGGTTCGATAATAAAGCGAGGTGTTGCTTTCCATTTCAGTTTTGTATAAAACCCAGCTTCTAGGGGGCTCTCACCAATATAGAAAGAGGTATCTTCCAAGAACGTATTAAGGTACTTGAAATCGAGTTGCTTGATTTGCGCACCGGTTCTCCACTCTAATGCTGAAGATTGGAAAAATGTCAAGTTAGCCGATAAGGTTTGGTCCAGTATTTTATTTTCACTATTTAATCCATCATCACCACCTAAATTAAAATTGGTAAAAAATTCACTGGAAGCGGCCAGAAAATTACCAACCAGTTTTTCATTGAATACTCGGCGTAAAGAAAGACTATAGGTATTGTTGCCCCAATCAGCTGTAAGACCCAGGTTATCAAAAATCAGATCATCAATGCCCCGATAGATGCTGACCGATATGCGATCTTTTTCGTTTAGATCAGAAAATACATGACCTTGCAGATCGTAAAAATAGTAAGGCGGTATCTTTTCAGCTGTTTCGGCAGGTAATATTTTTGGCAATAAATAATCAAAATACGTTCTGCGCGCTGATAAAAGCCAGGCGCCATTATAAAAAGGTCCTTCCATGGTGGTTTGGGCAGATAGTAATGATATGCTTGTTTTTCCTTGAAAATAATTACGGTTCCCTTCTCGACTAAGAACATTGAGGACAGCTGAAAGTCTGCCCCCGTATTCTGCATTAAATCCGCCTTTGATTAATTCCACTTCCTTAACCGCATCAACAAGGAAATTGGAAAAAATTCCACCAAAGTGAGTTGGATTATATACGGTGATTCCATCAAGTAAAATTAGGTTTTGATCAGTGTTGCCACCACGAATAACCAGACCAGTACTCGCTTCATTGCTGGTAAGCACACCGGGCAGAGCCTGAATAGTACGGAAAATATCCGGTTCTGCAAGGGCAGGTACTGCTTTGATAATGCGCGGGGATAAATTAACACGACTGGGTTGGATATTATTTTTTCGCTGTAGTTTCTCTGCCGATACATCCACTTCAGTTATTTCTACAGCTTCAATCCCGAGTCCCAAATTCATTTTAATAGATTCATCTGCTCCGAAAGTTATTTTTTTTTGCAGTGTGGCATACCCTATGTATGAAACCATAAGAGTATAGCTTCCGGGACGTATATTTTGTAAAATATAATACCCATTTTTATCGGTCGACATACCATTCCCAGTTTCAATGAGAAATACATTAGCACCAATAAGTGCTTCGCCAGTCTCTTGATCGGTAATGAAGCCTGACAGCTTCCCACCTTGTGCATATAAGTTCCAACCAGCCATCATAATTAACAGGATTGACTTAATTAATTTTAAGTTGGTGTTATACATTTTTATAATGGAGTATTATGTTTCGAGTGGTGCTTAGAAAATTATTTGGGTGCCAAATACCCTAGATTTTTTATAGAAAAAGTCGTGGGAACAACCTCAAAATATTTAAATGTACCAGTTGAATCACAAGTGTTCCCCTCCAATAGCATGGTCAACTGATCTTTTGTGATTGGAAATGATGGAAACCGACCTAATAAACTAGCTGCTAGCTTAATCGGTAAAGCCGGAGCAGGGATTTTCCATTTCTTTTTTCCCGAAGCTGCGGATATAAGATCAATCAATTCTATCCAAGTATATGGTCTTGGACCACCCAGCTCGTAGGTTTTACCAATTGTTTTTTTGATGTCTAATGCTTTGACAAATAACTCGGCTACATCCTTAATATGAATCGGTGACATTGCAAATTGACCTGCATTCCGGGGAATGAGACCTTCATAAAAAAGTGGTGCAGGTAAGGGCAGGCTCAACATATCATCTCGCAGCTGTGAACAGAATTCTTGCCTGCCCTTTGGTTCGCCAAATATTAATGATGGACGAAATATAGTCCATTCTAGTTCCGTGTTTTTTAAGTATTGTTCTGCTAAAAATTTGGTCGATTGGTACCCTGTCCCATCGTATTTAACCCCATTGGCACTCATCAGAATAAAACGTTTTACGCCTAATCTTTCAGCTGCTTCCATACAGTGCCGTGCACCTTCAAAATGCATTGCTTCAAAAGTGATTCCTTTTTTAGGAAATTGCCTTATGATCCCGATATTATATATTACTGCATCAGTATTATTAATTGTCTGCTCAATTGATTCGAAATCTGTTATATCTCCAATATTAACATGGCACTTATCAGGTAGATAAACTTTGTTTTCCGATCCAGGGCGAACAAGTAAAACAGGATCATGATTATTATTCAATAGTTCTTCAGTGATATATGTACCTACAAAACCAGTCCCACCAAACAATGCTACTTTCATGGTGCAATATCCACGATTGTGTCTTTCATATAAATATTATAATTATCGTTCAAAAAAGGTCAGCAATAACATTTTTACGGTATGAAAAAATATTTTCCGGATTTTTCTTAACCAAAACTTGAGCAGTTAATCGTTTGTTCAAACTCAATGTTGTATACTTTCATTAATGAACCTATACAGGCTTATCCAGGACACCTTTTTGATAATCATCGAATGCCTGTAAAATTTCACCTCTAGTATTCATTACAAATGGACCGCCTCTAGCTACTGGTTCATTAATAGGTTCTCCGGCGACCACAATAAATTGGGCGCCATCAGGTCCAGCATCTAAAATAAGATCACCAGACTGTTCAAATACAACCAGACAACCCTTAGGTATCGTTTGGTCCAGTTCCATACTACCTTCATAAATATATATGAAAACGTTCCAACCATTTTCGATCTTCATTTCAAATAGTGCATCGGGCTTTAAATATATATTATGGTATAGCATACCAGTGTGTGGTTTTCCCGGTCCTTTTATACCCTGATAACTCCCGGAAATTATTTTGGCATTTCCACCCTCAAAATCCACTTGTGGTATTTTTTCGGCCGGGATATCGTGATAAGCTGGATCAATCATTTTAAGTTTTTTCGGCAAGTTCATCCATAGCTGAAAACCGCGCACCAAACCTTCAGTTTGTTCTGGCATTTCACTGTGGATCACACCCCTTCCCGCAGTCATCCATTGAACTGATCCATCTGTTAAAATCCCTTCGTTACCGGCTGAATCCTGATGTCGAAATTTTCCATTAAGCATATAAGTAATGGTTTCGAAGCCACGATGTGGATGGGATGGGAAACCAGCAATATAATCGTTCGGATTTGCGCTGCCGAATTCATCTAAAAGCAAGAAAGGATCCAGCATATTCAGTTCAGGACTACCAATGATCCTAGTTAGATTTACTCCTGCACCATCAGTTGTTTGGATTCCTTTAATTATTTTTTCAACTTTGCGATAACTCATTTATTTAAAAATTTAATCTATAATTTTCCTACCATATTAATCAATTTACTGACATCACCTATTATTTCTATAGCTGCCGACGATGTTTGGTCTTCTAAGATCGTTCCTTTATGGTCATATAACTTTAGATAAATATTACCATCAAGATATTCATGCACTCTGGGAACCATATCAATTTTATCAGGTGCATATAGCAAGCCTGCTTCATGCCCTTTTTCAATGGTTAGTTCCAACATGAGATCCTTCTGCTTTAACTGCCAGTAAAATTTATTAGAATCGTAATGGATTTCTTTGGTAACCGCATTTCTATAGGTTGTAAAACGATAA
>Ga0207991_1000405_pt1 | contig 29794 bp, 26 predicted proteins | sample ETN07SmetaG_FD_185786 | JGI IMG/M metagenome (GOLD analysis project Ga0207991, IMG submission 185786) | Marine microbial and viral communities from oxygen minimum zone, Eastern Pacific Ocean - ETNP2014F14-07SV275 (SPAdes) (version 2) | ecosystem: Environmental > Aquatic > Marine > Oceanic ...
CCGCTTCAGCTTCAACAACCGCTTCAGCTTCAACAACCGCTTCAGCTTCAACAACCGCTTCAGCTTCAACAACCGCTTCAGCTTCAACAACCGCTTCAGGCTCTACTTTCTTGTCTCCAGTCTTTTTAGTCGCCGTTTTCTTTGTAGTGGCCGCAATTTCAGCTTTCTTATCTGTAGCCTTTGTTGTGTTTATTGAAGCTTTCGCCTCAAGTATAGCGTTAGCAATTTCTCTCGCGTAGTAGCCAATAGCCCTAATTGAGTCATCATTACCAGCAATTATATAATCAATGCCCTCAGGGTTGTGATTCGTGTCGACAACTCCAATGATTGGTAGGCGAAGAATGCGAGCCTCACGGACAGCATTTTTTTCATGGCCAATATCGACCACAAAAACAACATCAGGAATGCTTCCTAGGTCCTTAATTCCGCCAAGGCTTCTTTCAAGCTTTTCCATTTCTCTGGTCATTATCAGAGCTTCTTTTTTATTGAACTGGGCAAAGTTTTCTTCAGCAAGAAACTCAAGATCTTTGAGACGCTTAATTGACGCCTTGATTGTTTTATAATTTGTCATCATGCCGCCTAGCCAGCGATGGTTTACGTAAGGCATGCCACAACGAATTGCCTCTTCTTTAATAATATTGCTGGCTGCTCTTTTAGTGCCAACAAAAAGGATTGATCCGCCTTGCGCAGCAGTTTTGCTTGCAAAATTAAGAACATCATTGAACTGTGGTAAAGTTTTTTCTAGGTTTATTATGTGAACACCGTTGCGTGTTCCGTAGATAAAAGGCTCCATTTTTGGATGCCAAAAACGAGATCGGTGACCAAAATGAACACCAGCCTCTAACATTTTTTTCATTGACGCTTTCGCCATACATTTCTCCTGGGTTAAGACTTCCACATTGCCTAACACCCAACCCTACCAAAAGGGCACCCTGGATGTTATTGGGGCGCTGTGTGATACGTTAAATTTACTAGCTGTAAAAACTCTGCAACCAGCCCTTTTTCAGCCTAAGTTTGCCGAAAGGCGACAATTATCCCATATTTTTTTAAATTTAGCAAAGCCTATTTTTTATGAAAACCTTTGTCTTAAAACAAAAAGCAAAGGCGTCAACTAAAAAAGATATAAGCCAAAAAAATATGTCTATTGAAACCCCTATATACGAACTTATTTCAAAAGAAGACAGTTTTGAAATAAGAAGTTATAGTGACATGATCATAGCTAAAATAAATGTCCAAAGCGACTATAAGGGCTCTACTTCAACTGGGTTTAGGCGAATAGCAAGTTATATTTTTGGCGGTAATGATAAAGAGATGAAGATTGCAATGACCGCCCCAGTTATTGCTGAATGTCCATCTAAAGACTTAAGCTCTTATACTGTTTCTTTTGTAATGCCAAAAGAGCATTCCTTAGGAGGCCTTCCAAAGGCAAACACTGAGCTAGTTTCGATAGAGCAAGAAAATCTTGGCGTTGTTGCTGTCCTAAGTTTTGGAGGTTGGGCCACCGATGCTCGGAGTATCAGCTATCAAAAAAAGCTATCAGAAATTCTTGAAAATAAAAAGATAAAAGCACAAGGTGGTTATATGGTTGCTCAATTTAACTCACCATGGGCACTACCAATGTTTCGAAAAAACGAGCTAATGGTTAAGTTAAAAAATAATAAATAATTATTTTTTAGTCTTCTATCTTAATATCTCTAGCAAGATGTTGCTGAAATTGTAGTAAAGTGAGCTAAATATCTTGGCAAGATAGAATCAATAAAGTGGCCTACAGATTTAGTTTTAGATTCAAAAAAATCAGATGAAACCTTTTTATTTTCAAAGGCAGATTTTGCCTTTTCAAGGCTTTTTAGCATTTGCCAGGCTGCAGTAATTGTTCCTGACATCATTAGCATATCAAAGGCTATCATTCCTAGATAATGTTTGTTTTCAGAATTATTTAGCACAAGAGAAGAGGCCTCTTCTAGAGCTATTAACGATTCTTTAAAGCGATCTAATTGAGCTTTTGAAAGCAAGGTGTCAGGAGATATTTGGTTGGAAAAAGCTTTCATTTCTAATATCAGTTCTTTTATTCCTAAGCCACCATCTCCAGTAATTTTTCTACCAACAAGGTCCATTGACTGAATTCCATTTGTTCCTTCGTATATTGGCAGTATTCGGGCGTCTCTAAAAATCTGGGCAATGCCAGTTTCTTCAATATAGCCCATACCTCCATGGCATTGAAGGCTCAAAGAGGCAACCTCTTGAGCTGTTTCTGTACACCATCCTTTAACGATTGGTGTGAGGAGGCCTAGCCTTCTATTATGTCGCGCTAGCATTTCAGTTGGCAAGTCTCCAGCAGCCATATCAACCTCAGCACAAGCGGTATAGGTTAGAGCTCGAGCAGCCTCAGTAATAGACTTCATCGTTGCTAGCATTCGTTGAACATCAGGGTGTCTAATGATTGGCCCAGCATCGGTATATCCAGGTGCAACACCTTGGACGCGTTCTTTGCAAAAGCTAAGTGTCTGCTGATAGGCACGCTCTGCTATTGAAACGCCTTGTAAGCCAACCGTTAGTCTTGCATTGTTCATCATTGTAAACATACACTGTATGCCTTTATTTTCTTCGCCAATCAAGTAACCTATTGCGCCAGTTTTATCACCATAACTCATTACACATGTAGGGCAAGCATGAATTCCAATTTTGTCTTCTAAAGATAGCGCTTTAAGATCGTTTGGCTCACCCAAAGAGCCATCTTCATTTACAAGTATTTTGGGAACTAAAAATAGTGAAATACCTTTAACCCCTGCGGGTGCGTCAGGCAGGCGTGCTAAAACTAAATGCACAATATTTTCTGTCATATCATGCTCACCCCAGGTAATATATATTTTCTGACCTCTTATTAAATAATAATCCTTTTCTGGGGTTGCTCGAGTTTTGAGTGCTCCTACATCAGTACCTGCATCACCCTCAGTAAGGTTCATTGTTCCACTCCACTCACCTGATATTAGTTTTGGCAGGTAGCGCTGTTTTAATTCTTCACTGGCATTATGTGTTATTGCCTCTACCGCGCCTTGTGTTAGAAGTGGACAAAGCCCCCAAGACATATTGGCAGAGTGCCACATTTCTTGAACGCTTGCTGCAACAACAAATGGCACACCTTGACCACCATATGCTGTATCAAACTGAAGTGACCCCCATCCACCTTCTACATAGTGCTGGTAGGCCTCTTTAAAGCCCTTGGCAGTTGTTACTTCTCCAGAGCTATTAATTTTTAATCCTTCAAGGTCAGCAGGTTTATTAATAGGTTCTATTTCTTCTTTTGCAAGTTTGCCGGCAGCATCAAGAACCGTTTCAATTATGTCTACTGTAGAAGTGTCAAGTCCAGCCTCTTCGCAGACCTTTTCAAGCCCAACTACCTCTTTTAAAACAAATCCCATATCTTCTACTGGGGCAGTATAGTGTGACATTAAGCTTCTCCAATATTACTTACAGTTGCACGAAGCTCATGCTTTTGAATTTTCCCTGTTGCTGTTTTAGGTAATGGGCCAAAGACAACTTTTTGTGGTCTTTTAAACTTAGCCATATTTTCTTTACAAAAGCTAATAAGCTCATCTTCTGAAGTATTTTCACCTGCCTTTAGCTCTACAAAAGCACAAGGCGTTTCTCCCCAAACTTCATCTGGCATCGCTACGACAGCAGCTTCTCCAACTGATGGGTGTTGGTAAAGTACGTTTTCAATTTCTACAGAAGAAATGTTTTCACCACCAGATATGATGATATCTTTTGACCTATCTTTGATTTGAATGTATCCATCAGTGTGAATTACTGCTAGGTCACCACTATGAAACCAGTCATCTGCAAAAGCCTCTTCGGTTGCTTTAGGGTTGTTTAAATAACCCATCATGCAGGTATTACAACGAATCACTATCTCACCAATAGTCTCACCATCTGCAGGAACATGTTTGCCAGTTGTTTGATCAATGACACTTACATCCTCAGTCATTGGAAAGCGAACACCTTGTCGTGATGTTAATCTTGCCATCTCTGCTGGGCTTTTGTTAAGCCATGAAGGCTGAGGTGCCGCTTGAAGAATATGACCATAGGTTTCAGTGAGACCATAAACGTGCATAACATTAAAGCCTAGTGACATCATACTTTCGAGAACTTTCGCTGGCGGCGGAGCTCCAGCAGTCATAACTTTTATTTCACGGTCAAAAGACTTTTGTATTTTCTTTGGTGCATTGGCAAGCATATTGAGCATAATCGGCGCACCTCCAAAGTGCGTTACAGATTGCTTCTCTAGTAAATTAAAAACCTTCTCTGGAGAGAATGCTCTTAGGCATACAACTGTCCCTGCGACTGCCGCTATGGTCCAAGCATGCCCCCAGCCATTGCAGTGAAACATTGGAACTGAATAGAGGTATACAGGGTGGTTTGGAAGCTCCCAACCAATAACCGTGCCCATGCTCATTAGATAAGAACCGCGATGATGATAAACAACACCCTTTGGTCGCCCTGTTGTTCCAGATGTATAGTTAAGTGACAGTGGCTGCCATTCATCATAAGGCCTATGCCATTCAAATAATGGATCACCATCACTAACCAACGACTCATATTTAATGATATTTTCAGAAACTTCAGGTCTAGAGTCAGCAAACTCATCTTCAATTACAACCACTTTTGGACTTGCTGAACAAGCTGAAAGTGATTCAGACGCGACTTCAAAAAGCTCCCTATCAACTAAAAGAATTTTTGCATTGCTGTCATCAAGAATATGTGCAATTGTTACAGCATCAAGACGAATATTTATTGTATTGAGAACGGCACCCGCCATCGGAATAGAAAAATGAGACTCAAACATTTCTGGGGTATTGAAAGCCAATACTGATACCGTGTCCCCTTGCTTAATCCCAAGATTAGCTAGGCTAGAAGCTATACGAACGCAGCGCTCCCTTGACTCACTCCATGAGTACTCTCTATTTTCATAAATGACAGCTTTATGTTGGCCATAGATGTCAGCAGTTCTGTGTAAGAATGAAATTGGGGTAAGAGGAACAAAGTTAGCAGGATTTTTGTTCATAGTAAGATCTATTAATTTCTAAGTGTTATGCCATTATCTAACATGGCCACAATCCTTGCTTGAGTTTCTGCAGTTTGAGCGAGCGTTATAAATGAAGAACGCTCAGCATCTAAGATGTCTTGCTCAGTAAAAACTGTTCCAGTTGGGCAATCCCCGCCAGAGACAATTCGAGCAATTTCAGTTCCTACAGTAACATCATGCGGAGTAAGCATTCCTTTATCATGATTAACCTTAAGCCATTGAAGCATTTCTTGAAAGTGATCCGCTCCTGAAAGCGCTAGTGGTTTTCTGGCCTTAGCTTTTTTAGTTTTATCTAATGAGGACAGCGCAATGTTTAGGATATAGTCTCGGTTCATATGAAAAATGTCATCAGTCTTTCTCATGGATAGATTATCAGCCTCTTTTGGAGAGTTGGCACGCCTACCAAGACCAATATTCATGAATGATTTCCATGATGCCTTATGGATATCACCCAAATTTTCAGCCCATCTATAAAGGGTTTCTTTGCAACCACCTCCTGCAGGAACTACTCCTACAAAAGATTCAACGAGGCCCATGACTGAGTTAGCATGACTCACAACATGGTCGGCATGAAGGACGACCTCAAAGCCACCTCCAATCGACATCCCTACCGGTGCTGCAATAACAGGAAGCTTAGTGCTTCTCATTTTTAGCATAGTATCCTGAAAGTAAACAAGAAAAGCATCTAGCGAATCATAGTCATTTTTTTCAAAGCAATTTCTAACACTCCAAAGGCTTACACCACATGAGAAGTGTTGAAAGTCGTTGTGTATCACAACACCACGTAAGCCCATTTTTTCAGATTCAGATAAGGCATCAGAAAGCATGTCTAATGAGCCAGCATCAAGTGCATTTGCCTTAGAGTGAAACTCAATAACGGCTGCACCTTCATATTCATACCAGCTAGCAGACTCGTTAGAGTTTATTGCCTTAAGTGTTTGCCGTACTTCAGAGAACCTAAGGACGCCACTCGACCTAACAATTGGTTTCACGCTTCCATCTATCCCAAGAAAGCTCAGTCCAGATTCTGAGCCACTATAAAATTTATTTGAGTGGCTTTTTAGAAGGAAGCTTGGAACATCTCTTCCGTCACTTTTTAGTCTGTCTACAAAGTACTCAATCCCAATCTCATCTAAAAGTTCAAAAGGGCCTTTTACCCAGTTATAGCCTAACTTCATGGCATCATCTATTTGAGTTAAATCTTCGGTCACTTCGGGTACAAGTGATGCGGCGTAGCAGAGTGTCTCGGAGAGAACGCGCCAAATATAAAGCCCATAGGGGCTGTTATCACTAAGAATTACAGAGATGCCATTTTTTTCAGCCAAATCAAGAAGCGGTGTTTTTAGACGTTCATGAGTAACATAGTCTCCATTAGAGAGATTAATTACCTTTCTTTCATCACCATCTTGTTTATAAAAGCCCTTGTCATTTTTGTTTCCAGTTTGACCATTGGTAATCATATTTGTCATAAAGCCAATTGGCGATGAGTATTTATGAAACGCATCATTTTTAGGCAGGATGCTAACCAGACTTTTGACTACATCTGCCATGAGGTCAATGCCAATTAAGTCGTATAGACCGAAGACACCGGTTTTTGGAAGCCCTAAAGGCCTACCAAAAAAAGCGTCGGCTTCGGTAGGCGATAACTTTAAATCAAAGGCATTATGAAGCGCACACTGTATAGCAAAAACACCCACTCGGTTTGCAAGAAAACCTGGCGTGTCAGAGCAGGAAACAACGCCCTTGCCTAAACTAATTTCGCTAAACTGATAAAGTGTAGCAATAACATCATCCTTAGTTAACTCACCCCTTACTAATTCAAGGAGTCTCATAAATCGCACAGGATTAAAAAAATGAGTTATTGCAAAGCGCTCACAAAACGCAGAAGACATACCTTCAGTTAAAAGCTTAATTGGAATCGTTGAGGTGTTAGAGGTTATGATTGTTGATTCTTTGCAGGTGTCATTTAGTCTTCGGTAGAGAGCTTGTTTAATATCAAGTCTTTCAACAACAGCTTCAGCAACCCAGTCGCAATCTTCTAGCTCATGAAAGTGATCCCTAGTGTTCCCAAGATTTATAAGTTTTTCAGCTTCTTCGCTCATAAGCCCTGGCATGTCTGGATCCTTAAGTCTCTCTAATCCTTTGTTTGATAACTTGTTAACGTTCTCACCATCACTAGGAAGATCGAGTAGCCAAACTTCGACCCCTGCATTTGAAACTTGACCTGCAATTCCAGCACCCATCGTTCCGGCGCCAATAACGCCAACTTTTTTGATTTGATTTGACATTAGGTGTTTTTTAAAATAAATGATTTGATAGCATCAAGAGTGTTTTTTGGTGACTCAATCGGAAGCATATGCCCCGCATTAGAAATAGCTGTGGTTTCTGCGTTTAGCAAGCCTGCTAACTCTAAGCCAAATCGATATGGTGTATTTTTGTCTTCGGTTGCAAGAATTACATTTGACGGAATATGGGCATTTTTAGCACAATTTATTCCATTTTTATATTCAGTACAAGCGATAAGATCTTCAGCTAGAGGGTTGTTAGACATAATTTGCATACCAATGCCTATAGGCTGCATGCCAGGGATGGCGCTAACTCCAAACTTTGATTGACTACCAAATCCCCATTTAAGCAACATTTCGGCAGCATCACCAGGTGTTTTTTTGGCCGCTTCAACTAGAGCTTCATTTACAGGTATAGAAGTAGCGCTTGCGACTGCGGTTAATGTTTTTAATTCAGCTCTTAAAGAGCTGACCGCCTCTAGTGCAACTAGGAAGCCCTGAGAGTGTCCTACTAGATGTATCGATTCACAGCCAGCTACTTTGAGGGCTTTTACAAGCCATTTGCCCATGCCTTCAATAGATTTTATGGGCTCGCCTTCTGAAAGACTATGACCTGGAAAGTCAGGAGCAAATACGGAAAACCCATGAAAGGCAAACCATCTCGCTTGAAGGGCCCAGGACCTATGGTCTAGTCCACTTCCATGGATAAAAACTACCGTCGGTTTTTTTGGATTAAATGTGCAGCCACCGGTTGCAACAAAAGCATTATACCCATCAACAACAATATTCATTATGAAGTAGCTTTATCGACTGCTTTAAGTCCTGCTTTAAAGTCATTAATGATATCGTCTATAGACTCAAGGCCTACAGATACACGTATTAAGTCAGGGCTACTTCCAGAAGCTTTCATTGCCTCATCATCAAGGCGAGAGTGAGTAGTGCTTGCTGGATGAAGAACTAGAGTTCTTGAGTCACCGACGTTTGCTAAATTAGACGATAATTTGAGTGCATCAATAAATGCTGCGCCACCCTCCCTGCCTCCTTTGACGCCAAAACATAGTATTGAGCCAGCGCCATTTGGAAACAAGATTTTTGCAACTTCATGTGTCGGGTTTTCTGGCAGATCTGGATGATTAACCCACATAACAGGTGATTGTTCTAGGAGCCACTTAGAGAGTTTAACAGCATTCTTTACATGTTGATTCATTCGCAGAGTCAGAGTTTCAATCCCTTGAAGTATCAAAAATGCACTATGAGGACTCATAGCAGGACCAAAGTCTCTCATAGATTCTGCTCTAATTTTCATAGACAGAGCTGATGGCCCAAACTCCTCCCAGAAGTTTATGCCATGAAAAGGTTCATATGGTGTTGTTAGAGTAGGGTGTTTTTTACTAGAACCCCAGTCGAAAGAGCCGCCATCAACTATTACGCCTCCTACCGCTACGCCGTGACCACCAATCCATTTAGTTACAGAGTGAACAACAACATCAGCTCCATGATCGAAGGGCTTGCAAAGTGCTGGAGTTGCAAAAGTAGCATCTATTACAAGAGGGAGTTTGTTTTGATGGGCAATTTTAGAAATTTTAGGTAGGTCAGAAACCTCAAGCCCAGGATTTCCTATTGACTCACAAAAAACAAGTTTTGTATTATCTTGAATAGCTTCCTTTAAAGCTTTTTCATCATTTATTGAGATAAAAGTACAATCAATATTAAATCTTTTAAGGGTGTGCTTGAGCAGAGTTCCTGTCGAGCCATAGATCTGTGAGGCGCTTACAATATGGTCGCCAGCAGAACAAAGCGTCATAAATGTAACAAAAAGTGCGCTCATTCCTGAGGCAGTGCAGATCGCACCTACGCCACCTTCTAGAGCCGCAATTCTTTGCTCTAAAACCGCAACTGTTGGATTGGTCATTCGACTGTATATATGGCCGCCTTTTTCAATATTAAAAAGAGCAGCGGCATCATCAACCGTTTCAAAAACATATGAGGTTGTTTGGTACACAGGAACCGCTCTGCTGCCAAAGGAGGGTTCAGGCTGATATCCAGTATGTAAAGATATTGTTTCAGGACCAAAGAAGGATGATTTTCCCATAAACGTTCAGATTAAAAAAAGAGAGAATATTTTCTCACAAATGGATGCTAAGTGGTTTTAAATTTCCTTTTAAAACTTAAACTGCCAAGGCAAGCTCTGAACGCATTTCGTCAATTGTTGACTTGTAATTTTCAGTATTAAAAATTGCAGAACCTGCAACAAATGTATCGGCTCCAGCTGAGGCAATCTCTCTGATATTGTTGGTTTTTACTCCGCCATCAATTTCTAGCCTTGTACTAAGATTCCTGTCATCAATTATTTTTCGAACAACCCTAAGTTTTTCGAGTGAAGAGGGGATAAAAGACTGGCCACCAAAACCCGGGTTTACAGACATCAATAAAACCATGTCGAGTTGCTCAATGACATGCTCAAGGTAATGAAGTGAAGTTGCTGGATTAAATACTAAGCCCGCTTTACATCCGCTTTCTTTTATGAGGCCAATTGTACGGTCTATATGTTCAGATGCCTCTGGATGGAAAGTAATATAGGAGGCTCCTGCTTTTGCAAAATCAGGAATGATTCTGTCAACTGGCTTTACCATTAAGTGGACATCAATTGGTGCAGTAACTCCATGACTTCTTAGAGCATCACAAACCAAGGGGCCAATTGTTAGATTTGGGACATAGTGATTATCCATCACATCAAAATGAACAATATCAGCACCAGAGACTAGGACGTTGTCTACCTCTTCACCAAGCTTAGCGAAGTCTGCTGAAAGTATTGAGGGGGCTATAAAATTCTGTTGCTTCATGGGGTTCTCCGTTTATTTTTGATCTGTTATAAGGCTCTGGCCTGTCATTTCTTTTGGTTTTTCAATATCCATAAGTGCTAATAATGTAGGCGCTATATCGGCAAGTGTACCAACAAGAGGTTCTAATAGGGAAGCTTTCCTTTTCCCAATATAAATGAGCGGTACGGGATTTGTTGTATGAGCAGTATGGTTTTTATGTGTTTTTAGATCAATCATTTGCTCTGCATTTCCATGATCAGCAGTAACAAGTATTTCAGTGCCAGTATCGAGACAAGTTTGATGAATTTGTCCTAGACAATTATCTACAGCCTCAACCGCCATAATTGTCGCCTTAAGTTTTCCACTATGACCTACCATGTCTGTGTTGGCGAAATTACAAACTATCAAACTGTATTTATTTGACTTAATCTCCTCAACTAGATTATCAGTTAATTCATATGCACTCATTTCTGGTTTTAGGTCATAAGTTTTAACATCTGGGGATTGAATAAGTTTTCTTTCTTCTCCAGGAAGTTGCGCTTCAACGCCGCCATTAAAGAAGAACGTTACATGAGCATATTTCTCAGTTTCAGCAATTCTTAGTTGTTTTAAACCAAGGCTTGACAAATAGTAGCCTAGCGTATTAACAACTGTAATTGGTGGATATGCACACTCTAGATTAAAGTCTTTCTTATATTCTGTGAGACAGATAAAATTAGTGGCTTTAAATGATTCTCTCTCAAACTCTTGAAAGGTACTTGAGGTCAATGCCTGAGTGATTTCCCTAGCACGATCAGCACGATAGTTCATAAAAATTACAGCATCACCTTCATTAATCATAACCGATTTACCAACAGTTGTAGGCGCAATAAATTCATCAGTTTCGCCTGCTTCATAAGCCATTTGAATTGCGCTTATTGTAGAATCTGCCTGTCTCTCACTTTTTCCAGTTGAGATTAAGCGATAGGCCTTTGAAACCCTCTCCCATCGATTATCCCTGTCCATAGCATAGAAGCGTCCTACTACAGAAACAATCCTCCCAATTTGTAGTTCATTTATTTTTGCCTCTAACAGTTCAACAAATTCTCCCGCACTATTTGGAGGCGTATCACGACCATCAGTAATGACATGAAAATAGACCTGTTTGCAGCCTTGTTGTTTTGCCAGCTCTAAAACTGCATGTATGTGGTTTTGATGAGAATGAACACCTCCATCTGATAAAAGCCCGAGAATGTGAACGGCTTTATCATTTTTATTTGTATCCTTTAAAGCTTGACATAGAGAGCTATTTTTAAAGAATTCACCACTTTCAATATCATTTTCAATCCTTGTCAAATCTTGCTCAATAAGTCGTCCAGATCCGATGGTTAAGTGACCTACTTCGGAATTTCCCATTTGCCCATCAGGAAGGCCAACACTTGCTCCAGATGTGCCTATTAAAGTATTAGGATATTTAGTTACTAAGTGATCCCAGTTAGGTGTATTAGCCAATGCAATAGCATTGTTTTCAGCGGATGGAGAGTACCCCCATCCATCTAAAATTAACAATAATTTTGTATTTTGCATTATTAAATTAATGTTTAGACATTAAATAAAAAATGAACTACATCACCATCTTTGACAATGTATTCTTTTCCTTCGGAGCGTAATTTGCCTGCATCTTTAGCTCCTTTTTCACCTTTATTTTTAACAAAGTCGTCAAATGAAATCGTTTCTGCTCTTATAAAGCCCTTTTCAAAGTCACCATGAATTTTACCTGCTGCAACTGGTGCTGAATCCCCAATGTTAATTGTCCATGCTCTAACCTCTTTAACACCTGCAGTAAAGTATGTTTGTAGTCCAAGCAAAGAGTACCCTGCATTAATCAAGCGATCAAGTCCAGATTCAACTTGACCCATTTCTTCTAAAAATCCTTGCTTATCTTCATCATCAAGCTCTGCAATTTCAGCTTCTATATCTGCACAAATAGCAACAACTTGACTATTTTCATTATTTGCATAATCTAACAATTTTGTCAAATGTGAGTTATCAGTAAAGCCGCTTTCATTGACATTGCCAACATAAAGAACAGGCTTTGATGTAAGAAGCTGCAATCCCTTTAACAGCTTTTGTTCTTCTTCGCTATACTCAAGCGACCTAACCGCATACCCTTGTTCTAGTATTGGAAGAATTTTTTCAAGTAGGTTTTTTAAGGGCAACCCTTCTTTTTGCCCTCCTTTACAGTTTTTAATCGCTTTTTGGTAAGCTTTTTCAGCTGTATAAAGGTCTGCTAATGCGAGCTCAGTGTTGATGATTTCAACATCATCAATAGGACTAACTTTTCCTGATACATGAATAATGTCATCATTTTCAAAGCATCGAACTACGTGGAGTATTGCATCAGTCTCGCGAATATTTGATAGAAATTGATTGCCCAACCCTTCACCTTTTGAAGCACCTTTAACGAGTCCGGCAATGTCAACAAACTCCATTGTGGTTGGTAAAATTTTCTCTGGAGAGACAATATTTGCAAGACTCTGTAGCCTAGAATCATTGACTGGGACAATGCCAATATTGGGCTCAATGGTGCAAAAAGGGTAGTTTGCTGAATCTATTCCAGCCTTGGTTAGCGCATTAAAAAGGGTTGATTTGCCTACATTTGGAAGGCCTACAATGCCACATTTAAATCCCATTAAGGTGCTCCATTATTCTGTGTGCAGGCGTTTCATAGCCTCTTCAAAATCTCCATTTGCAAGAGACTCAATAACTCTCATTGCATCTGCCATGCCCTGTTCGATTAATAACATCTCAGAATTATCTGGCGCGTTTAATACAAAGTCCACAACGTCATTTTTAGTTCCTGGGTGTCCAATCCCAATCCTTAGGCGATAAAAGTTATTTGTATTTAGCGCCTTAATTGTATCTCTCAGGCCATTATGTCCACCATGACCACCAGCCATTTTTAGTTTGACTGAGCCAGTAGGAAGGTCAAGCTCATCATGGACCACTAAAATCTCTTCAGGCTTAATATTGTAGTAACTTGAGAGGCTTTTTATAGCGCCGCCCGAGTTATTCATAAAATTCTGCGGCTTTAGTAGGTAGATCTTTATAACACCAAAATGTATCGCACAAGCTTCACCTAAAAACTTTGATTGAATACTAAATTTTGACCCTAAATTAGCTGCCAAAGACTCAATAAACCAAAAGCCCGCGTTGTGACGATGTGTTTGATAATCCTTTCCTGGGTTTCCCAGTCCAACAATTAGTTTAATCATTACAACGCTTCGTTTGTATGCTTATTGAGTCAATAAGACTAGCCACATTTTACTCTTCTTCTGAGTCACCGTCTTTTGAGTCATCAGAGCCTTCAGATTGGTCTTCACCATCTGCTTCAGAATCACCAGATTCTAAGCTCTCTTCTTCTTCTTCTTCTTCTATAATCTTAGGCTCAGAAACAGAACAGATAGTTTGATCGTGAGCTTCAACATCCTCATGTTGAAGTGAAGTAATAATAACCCCTTCTGGCAATATAAGATCAGTTAAGGTAAGGTGCTCACCAAGTTCAAGGTTTGTAACATCTACATTAATACCGTGAGGTAAGTCCTGTGGTAAGCATGATATCTCAATAGAAACAACAAATTGATTTAGCATGTTGCCAAGCTTTAAGGCCTCATTCTCTTCCATTCCAATATAGTGTAATGGCGTAGTTGTAATCAGAGCATGTTTCGCATCAACGCGCAAAAAATCTACATGAAAAACAGTATTTTTTGCTGGGTGGCGCTGTATATCCTTGATAACAACAGAGTCTTTTGATTTTCCCACCACTAAGTCTAGAACAGAAGTGAAAGTATTTTCATCTTCTAGTAGGTGAGTAATTTCATGAATGTTTAGCGAAATCATTAGTGGTTCTTTAGTTCCACCATAGATAATACTAGGTACCTTTTCTTCTTTTCTCAGGCGGCGGCTCGCACCTTTCCCCTGGTCTTCACGCACTAAGGCGTTTACAGTTATACTCATTTTAAGTCTCCAATAAATGAAAAAACACCACGTTAAGTGATGCAACCAATGTTGCCTATCTTGCGACCAGATAGGCTGGAGGGTATTTTACCCGATTTTTTTCCCTTTGTCGCTAATCTTCCTTTTAGAGTGACCTGAGCCAAAAAAGAAAACTCAGTGCTGAACTAACACCTGCAAATATCCAAAGCGACTGAGTCGCGAACACTCCTGCAAGTATAAGTAGAGCAGAAGAAGATATGACCGCGCGCTGTTTAGATGAGTCTTCTCGAAGTTGAGCCATGATAGCATCTGTTTGTTTTTTTGCAGCCTCTTGATGAAGGTTGCCGCTTTCAATTTGCTTTAAAGCGTTAATGGTTAGCATAGGAAGATGTGGTAATTCTGCAATAAGCTCAGGTAGCTGATCTGAGATTTTTTTGATAGAATTCTTTAGGCTATATTTATCTTTGGCTAGTTTTTCTAGGAACGGTTTTGCAGTTGCCCAAAGATCGAGATCCGGATATAGTGTTCGACCCAAGCCCTCTATATTTAGAAGTGTCTTGTCTAGTAGTAGCAATTGAGGTTGGATTGACATATCAAAGCGCTTGGCTTCTTTTAATAGGCTCAATAACACTTGTCCAAAAGAAATTTCACTCAAAGGCTTTTGAAATATTGGTTCACAAACACTTCTAATGGCGTTTTCAAACTCTAAAACATTAGTTCCTTCGGGCACCCATCCCGACTCAAGGTGAACCTGAGCAACTCTCTTATAGTCCTGATTAAAGAACGCTAAAAAGTTTTGCGCAAGATAATACTGGTCGGCGTCACTCAAAGTTCCCATAATGCCAAAATCCACACCAATATATTGATCGTTTTTGCCAACAAAAATATTACCGGGATGCATATCTGCATGGAAAAAATTATGTTCAAAAACCTGAGTAAAGAAAATTACTACACCATTTTCAGCTAGGGTCTTTAGGTCTGTTTTATTCTTTTTTAACGCATCAATATTGCTAATAGGTGTGCCATAAATACGCTCGGTAACCAATATATTTGAACGGCAGAGGTCCCAGTAGACTTTCGGTACATATAGGAGATTTGAATCACTAAAGTTTTTTCTTAGTAATGAGGCATTTGCAGCCTCGGTCATCATATTCAATTCTTTATAAATGATACGCTCAAATTCAGCAACTGCCTCCTGTGGGCGAAGCCTTTTGCCGTCAGGATGTTTTTCGGCTAAGCGAGCAAACGCATATAGTAAACGTATATCACGCTTTATTTGTTTTTTAATTCCTGGACGCACAACCTTAATGATTATTTCCTCGCCACCAAGCGTGATTGCACTATGAATCTGAGCAATGGATGCAGAAGCAAGTGGTTCGTCGTCAAAAGAGGAAAAGAGACTGGCAACACTTTCTCCTAAGCTTTTTTCGATGATTAATTTAGAGTCTTTTGCAGGGAAAGGTGGGCACTTGTCTTGAAGTTTCGCTAATTCATCCCCTATATCATCTGGCAAAAGGTCTCTTCTAGTTGATAGAGTTTGCCCAAATTTTATAAAGATCGGGCCAAGCTCCTCTAGCGCTAATCGAATCCTCTCACCTCTTGAGAGCTTGCTCGATGGGAAATAATGCCATGGCGTTAGATAAATTAGTGGTCTAAAGCTTTTTAAAAGGGCTGTTGACAGGACAAGGTTATCTAGTCGGTATCGAATAAGAATCCTAGAGATGCTAATAAAACGAAAAAAACTTCTCATCTAAGACGCCTTATTTTTAAAAATTTTCGATCTGCTAGGGGCTACTAAAAGCGTGGTTAATTCATTTTTAAAGTTCTCAAAGATCTCACCTGTATCTTGAATGGACTTTCCTTTAATAACGTTGAGGGTTTTGCCAAGCTGGTGAGCAATAATATCACCAGTATATTGAGAGATAAGCTCCTCAATATCAATTGATGATAGTGCCATCAAATCTGCTAATTGTTGAGCTGTTTTAATGCTGCCATTAATTTCAATTTCATCGTTCTCAATTAATTCTTCAAAAGAAGCGCCCTTAAATAAAGATAAAAAAGCTTTTTTATTAAGTGTAATATCAACATCGACGCTATCTTGTGCATTATTCTCAATGACAAAAACACGTGAATTTGCAAACATGAAAAATAGCTTTAAATCTATATCATGGACACTGATTCCAATAAGGCTATCATCAAGACGTTCAGTTTGAATACTGTTGGTATTAATTAGATGGTTTAGAGATTTTTCAATGGCAAGGCGAAACATTTTATTAAGTTTTTATTGCTTTATGAAGTGCCACTATGCCGCCAGACAAATTGTGATATTCACAAAAACCAAACCCCGCATCAAGCGCCATAGTTTTAAGCGTTTCTTGATCTGGATGTTTGCGAATTGACTCAGCAAGATACTGATAGCTATCCTCATCATTTGCAAAGAATTGACCTAATTTAGGTATGAGATTAAAAGAGTATGCGTCGTATATCTTTTCAAGCATTTCATTTTCAACTTTAGAGAACTCTAATACCAGTAAAGATCCTCCTTTTTTTAAGACTCTATGCATTTGTTTAAGAGCAATATTCTTATGGGTTACATTTCTTAAGCCAAAAGCAATACTTACGCAATCGAACGTATTATCTTCAAATGGAAGTGATTCCGCATTTGCCTGAATAAAATCAACATCAATAACGCCATGATTAATTAGATTTTTGCGGCCTTCTTCAAGCATTGAGCCATTAATATCTGACAAGATAACTTTCCCAGAATCTCCAACTTTTTTTCTAAATTTGATAGCTAGATCGCCAGTTCCACCAGCGATATCTAGCACTTTATCACCCTTAGAAACATTACTACTGGCAACTGTATAATTTTTCCATAGTCGATGCGTGCCCAATGACATAACATCATTCATAAGATCATACTTGCTTGCAACAGAGTCAAATACACCCTTAACTAGACCTTGCTTTTGATCAACATCAACCTGTTGAAAGCCAAAGTGTGTAGTCTTTTCCATGCTTATCTAACAGGGTAGTCCCTAAAATCCGCACCAGTATATATTTGTGTTGGTCTAAAGATTTTATTGTGACTCACTTGTTCGTGCCAGTGTGCTACCCACCCTGCTGAACGCGCCATAGCAAAGATTGAGGTGAAGTGCTCTTTGGTAAATTTAAATAATTCAGCGTAAAGAATACCCGAGTAAAAGTCGACATTTGGATAAACACCCTTGTGAGACAATAGCTCGTCACAGATGCTTTCGACCTCCAGTGCTGTCTCAAAGCGCTCAGATAAATTGTGGCCAGATTTGTTGACATAAGTTTTAATCATTTGCTCAAGAATTGTTGCACGAGGATCTTTTGTTTTGTATTCACGATGACCCATACCCCAGATTACTTTTTTGTTTTTGAGTCTATCTTCTATCCAGCCACGCGCATTTTTTGGAGGCCCTATTTCGTCAAGCATAAGCAGTACGTTTTCATTTGCGTTGCCATGTAGGGGTCCTGCAAGGGTTCCTACTCCTGCGGCAATTGAAGAAAAAGGATTGGAAAGTGTAGATGCCGTTACCATGGTTGAAAAGGTAGACGCATTAATTGTGTGCTCAGCATGCAAAATCAAACATACGTCTAAAAGTTTAATAATTTGATCATCGGCTTTTTCGCCAAAGCACATATACATAAAATTTTCTGCATAAGCCATATCATTGCTTGGAGGGATTGGGTCGTATCCTCTGCTAATACGTGTCCACATTGCGACCAATGTGCTCATATTTGAGATAATCTTTACGAGTGCATTTTGAGTGTACTCTGAGTCTGGTTGTGTGGCACCTGCGTCTGGGTAAAAAGTTGCCATTGAGGCTATTGCAGTTTGGAGAACATCCATTGAATGCCCGTTTTGAGGAAGCGCCCATAGCAAAGAGCGGATTTTGTGTTTAACCTCATAGCGTCTTTGTAAAAGATCTTTAAAGTCACGAAGCTCTGTATGAGTCGGCAACTCTCCCTGCATTAATAAAAGTGCAGTTTCTTCGAATGAGGAGTGAACGACAAGGTCTTCTATGGAATAACCTCTATAAGCAAGTATTCCTTTTTCTCCATCGATTGAGGAAATTGCTGACTTAGTTGCTGGGACGCCTGCTAAACCTGGTATATATTCTTTCATAATTAATTATTAGTTTTGTTAGACTGAAAAGGAAGAGCCACAACCACATGTGGTTTTGGCATTGGGGTTGCTAACAATAAAACGAGAGCCCTGGAGGTCCTCCAAGTAGTCTACTGTTGATCCCATAAGGTATTGATAACTCATTGGATCGATAACCAGTTCTACACCTTGTTTATTAACGCCACTATCGCCTTCTTTGAGGTTTTCATCAAAGCTAAAGCCATAAGAGAAGCCAGAGCAACCTCCACCTGTAATATAGACGCGCAATCTTAATGCGGGGTTTTTTTCTTCTTTGATGAGTTGCGCGACTCTGCTTGCTGCGCTATCACTGAAAATTATATCAGCTTCATCTTGAATTTCAGCAGCGTCCATGTTCATACTCCAAAATATTTCATATTATAAAAACAACTTTTAAGGCATTAAGCCAATCTGTGAAAGACTTTCATGCTCCTTAAGGCCAAACATTAGGTTCATATTTTGTATAGCTTGGCCCGCGGCCCCCTTAACTAGGTTGTCAATTACTGACATAATTACAAGTTTATTACTGTGTTCAACATACTGAACTGCAATTTGGCAATAGTTTGACGACTTAACCGAGCGTGTTTCAGGATAAGTGCCCTTAGGTAGTATTTTAACAAATTCTTCGTTTTTGTAGGCATTTTCGAAATACGGTTGAACGTCAACACTTGAATCAAGCAGGTCAACATAAATTGTAGCCTCAATTCCTCGAATCATAGGTACAAGGTGAGGAACAAAAGTTAGTCCAACTGGCTCGCCTGCCATAAGCTCGAGTTCTTGTTTTATTTCAGGGAAGTGGCGGTGGCCACTAACGCCATACGCCTTAAAGCTTTCTGATGCCTCGCAGAGAAGCATTGCTTGGTTTTCGATTCGTCCAGCGCCACTAGCTCCAGATTTACAGTCAGCAATGATATTTGAGGGGTCAATCAAATGATTCTCTAGGAGAGGCTTTAGAGCTAAAAGGACTGCTGTAGGGTAACAACCAGGGTTAGCAATTAGGCAAGCATCTTTAATTTCGTCCCTCCTGACTTCAGGTTGGCCATAGACCGCCTCTTTTAAGAGAGCGCTTTGAGAGTGCTCCATGTTGTACCATTGGGACCATAGGTCAGAATCATTAATTCTGAAATCAGCCCCCAAGTCTATAACCTTTATGTCTTTTTCAAGAAAAGATTTAACGCTATTCATAGCGACACCATGGGGTGTTGCGAAGAAAACAATATTACACTCAAATAAAATCTGATCATCAGGTAAAGAATATATTAGTTCTGATATTCCAGCCATGCTAGGGAAAACCTCAGACACCTTTTTGCCCTGAAGCGCTCTAGAGGTAATAGCTATTACCTCGGCATGCTTGTGCTGATGCAGAATTCGCAAAAGCTCTACTCCTGTATAGCCTGAACCACCAATAATGCCTACCTTTAAATTCATTAGTGATTCTCTCCGAGCATTTCTTCAAGATAGTGAATATTCATACTACCCTTTCTAAATACTTTATCAGCCATAATCTTTCTTTGAAGAGGGATATTTGTTTTAATTCCATCGATGACCATTTCATCTAACGCATTTTGCATTTTTATAATTGCATTAGCTCGTTTATCACCAAAAGTAATCACTTTTCCAATCATTGAGTCATAGTAAGGCGGAACATTATAACCGTTGTAGATATGTGAGTCTATCCTAACACCAAGACCACCTGCTGCGTGGTATTGCGTAATTTTTCCTGGAGACGGCATAAAGGTAACAGGGTCTTCAGCATTAATCCTACATTCAATTGCATGGCCTTTTATTTGAACTTGGTCTTGAGTCAGCGATAATTTATCACCACCAGCAATTAAAATCTGCTCACGGACAATATCTACACCGGTAATCATTTCAGTAACTGGGTGTTCGACTTGAACTCGTGTATTCATTTCAATAAAGTAAAATTCATCATTGTCAAAAAGAAATTCAAATGTTCCAGCGCCGCGATAGTTTATTTGTTTGCATGCCTCTGAACAAATACTGCCTATCTTATTTCGTAGCTCTTCGCTTATACCTGGCGCAGGAGCCTCCTCTACGACCTTTTGGTGGCGACGCTGCATTGAGCAGTCTCTCTCGCCAAGATGAATAGTATTTCCATGTTGGTCGGCAAGAACTTGCACTTCAATATGCCTTGGTGTTGTTAGAAATTTTTCCATGTAGACTTCATCATTACCAAAAAAACTTAAAGCTTCTGTTTTTGTAAGCTCAATAGAGCTAGCTAAATCCTCTTCGGACTCGACAACTCGCATTCCTCTTCCACCACCTCCGCCTGAGGCTTTAATAATTATAGGAAGACCAATTTCTTTAGCAATTTTAAGGCTTCTCTTTGCATTATTATCGAGCGCTCCATTTGAGCCTGGAACACAAGGTACCCCTGAATTTTGCATTGCCTCAATTGCTGCAACTTTGTCACCCATCACTCTAATATTTTCAGCTGTTGGGCCAATAAAAATAAAACCGCTTTTCTCTACTTGATCTGCAAAATCTGCATTTTCAGAAAGAAAGCCATATCCAGGATGAATTGCGTCAGAATGGGTTAATTCAGCCGCACTAATAATGGCTGGAATATTGAGGTAACTATTAATCGAAGGATGCGGGCCAATACAAACCGCTTCATCAGCTAAAAGTACATGCTTAAGTTCTTTATCGGCTGTTGAATATACCGCAACTGTTTGAATATCAAGCTCTTTACAAGCTCGAAGAATGCGTAGTGCTATTTCGCCTCGATTGGCGATTAATACTTTTTTTATAGAACTCATTGAACTATGATTAATGGTTGTCCAAATTCAACTGCTTCGCCATCCTTAACGAGTATCTCTATTACTGTTCCTGAGTGGTCAGCCTCTATTTGATTCATGATTTTCATAGCTTCGATAATACCTATGGTATCACCCTGCTGTATTTTTTGACCCACCGTGATAAATGGCTTAGCTGTTGGTGAGGGCGCTGAATAATACGTTCCTACCATTGGGGATGTTACAGCTTGATTATTAAATTGTGGCTTAGCAATAGATGTTGGTTCTGCTGGACTAGAAGGAGCTATTGTAGTCGCTGGTTGGTGAAAATTTGTTTGAGTTGGCATAGGGGAATTACCAAACCTAGAAATTTTTACCGACTCTTCTCCTTCTTTAATTTCAATTTCTGACATTCCAGATTTCTCTAGAAGTTCCATTAGTTTTTTTACTTTACGAATATCCATTACTTCTCCCTATTTTGTTCTTTGGCATTAGTTTTAGTTTAATTACAAATGTATAACCTATGCTTCAAGGCGTGAATGATACCAAGTTTATATTTTTGGCTTATAATTTTTAAATTATTAAACCTCTAAGGCTTGATTCTTAGCTTAGTATTTAGTATAAGGATTCTAACATCTATTTGGCTAAATATAGCGTCTATTCAAAGCATTTAAGGGAATTTCGCTAATATTTATCGCAAATTATTTAGATGTTCAACAAGTTCTTCTGCACTTATTTCTCCGATAATTCGATAGGATCTTTGCTCTAATCCATTTTTAAAAAATAAAAGTGCAGGTGGCCCAACAAGAGAGAATCTTGCCAGCATTGATTGATTAAAACGATTATTATCAGTTACATCTAAAGTAGAGGTAAGAGTCTCTTTTAGTGCTTCATTAACGGCTTTATTAGAGAAAACGACACGTTCTAATTTATTGCAGGTAATACACCAATCTGCATAAAATTTAACAATTAGTAGTTTGTTGCTATTTACAGTTTTAGTGATTTCGGAGCTGAGTTGATCTTCATTTTTTATCATCTTAAATTTAATGATCTTTGATTGTTCTATAGTTTCACCATAAAGGATTGAATCTAAAGGTTTTTGAATATCTCCGCCACCTTTTGCAACTAAAAGCCAAAGAAGAAGACCATAAGCAAATATGATTAATCCTGAAACTTTAAATAAAATATTCCAAATATTAATTTCTTGGGTTAGATTTTTAAAAATACCAATCTTTATAGGTGCATAAGTAAACAAGGCGGCCCAAATCACAAGTGATACAAGTGGGTTTAGAATTCGATCAAGTAAATATAAGGCAACTGCAATCATAAGGAAGCCAAAAATCTGCTTCACATTCTCCATCCATGGACCAGCCTTTGGAAGTGCATTAACTCCCCACCCACAAATTATTATTAATGGAACACCCATTCCTAAGCCCATAGCAAAAAGACTAATGCCGCCTTTTAGTGCACTCCCACCAGCTATAACATAGCTTAGGGCAGTAGCTAAAAAGGGAGTTACACATGGTCCAACAATTAAGGCAGAAAGAAACCCCATTATGCTAACCCCGATAAAATTGCCACCACTTTGCTTATTACTTAGATTGGTAATTTTATTTTGGAAATTAGAAGGCAATTTAATGTCGTAAAACCCAAACATAGAAAACGCAAGGAATATGAAAATTAAACTAAATACAATTAAAACCCATGGAGTTTGCATTATTGCCTGGAGGTTTATGCCAGCTCCAAAGAAACCTGCAGTTGCTCCGATCAATCCGTAAGCAAGTGACATTGAGAATACAAAAGTCAGAGACATTAAAACAGCCTTTAAGTTGCTAGGGGTTTGCTTTTGCCCAACGATAATTCCCGAGAGTATTGGCACCATTGGATATACGCAAGGCGTCCAGGATAATGCTAGTCCAGCTAGGAATGCGGCAAAAAATAATGCCAATCCACCTTGTTGGAATTTTTCTTTTACTCTTAGCTCGCTGGTATTTATTTGTTCTGAAGAAGTGCTAGAGTAGATTTTAGATCCAGTGAGGTCAACTTTAATCGTATCGTTCTGTGGTGGATAGCAAACCCCGCCACTCCAGCAGCCTTGATGTTTAATAATTAAATTAATAGGATTGCTCGTTATATCACTTAGCAAGAGAGTTACTTCTAACGACTCGTCATAAATGCTAACCTCGCCAAAAAACTCATCTACTTTTAATTTGGCTTTTGGGAAAATAGCACTTTCAATTCTAGCACCCTCAGCAACAAAAGATATCTTGTCTTTATAAAGATAGTAGTTATTTTTTATGAGCCATGAAACGGTAATTGTCTCTCCATCTACTGAAAGTGCTTTTAATTTAAAGACCTCCTTAACTGGTAGCGGATGTTTTTCGTTTTTTGAGTCATTATTAGATAGTAATAGGCTTGAAGATTCAGCACTACTACTTTGACTTAATTCACTATCCGTATTTAGAGTTTCAGCCCAAGTTTGTGAAAATGGAATCAGTAATAAAAACAGAATAATTGAAAAAAAATGCTTCATAAAATTCTCAAAATTTTAATAACTTTAATTATAGTCTAGTCGAAGTTTATCTCGAGTTGCGTTTTTCATTGTTGCCAGACTATTTTGTATAAAATCGATTCTCAATTAACTGAAAAAGCTATTTTAATTAGCGATTTACCAAGTTAATGAATTTTTGGTGTTTTTTTATGAAAAATCTTACTTTAAGCGCGCGTTTAACACCATGGCTTTTTGTTTGGATATGGAGCACGGGCTTTTTAGCGGCTAAATATGGGCTGCCATATGCAGAACCTTTCACTTTGTTATCTTATCGAATTGCTCTTACATTAATAGTAATGTATTTAATCATGCGAATCAATAAAAGCATTTGGCCGAGTTCTAGGTTGGCATTTTTTCACTTAATGGTTACAGGCTTATTGATTCATGGCGTTTACCTTGGAGGTGTTTTCCAGGCTATCAAGTGGGGAATGCCTGCTGGTCTAGCCTCTATGATTATTGGTCTTCAGCCTCTGGGAATGGCATTTATGGCTGGAATAATTCTTCATGAGCGGGTTTCTAGAAAACAATGGGTGGGTTTAACCATTGGACTTGTAGGACTATATTTGGTTTTATTTGAAAGATTTGATTTTGCTATTGAAGGTTTGTTTAGTGGTTTTTCTTTTTGGGCAATTTTGGTTGTCTTTGTATCTCTATTTGGAATCTCTTTAGGCACTGTTTATCAGAAGCGATTTTGTAGTGATATGGATTTAATTAGTGGGACGTTGGTCCAATACTTTGGTGCTTTTATATTGTGCATTACTATGGTTATTTGTTTTGAGACTGGCGAAGTTCAATGGACTAATTCATTCATTATTACTTTAGCTTGGCAGGTTTTTGGGCTTTCAATTGGTGCAGTACTTCTTTTAATGACAATGATTAAGCAGGACGCTTCAGCAAGAGTTGGAAGTTACTTTTATTTAGTACCAGCCCTTGTTGCGATTCAAGCTTGGTATCTATTTGGTGAAACTATGGGCTTTATTTCAATAATTGGAGTTTTATTAATAGCATTTGCAGTTGCTATGTCAATTTCAAAAAAAATGGCGAATTAATAATATCAATAAAAAGTGTGATCAGATTTCACCAGCATCCTCTAATACCTTTCTTGCAATTTTGAAGCACTCAACTCCTTGTGGTACACCACAGTAGATTGCAATCACATGAAGTATAGATTTTATCTCTTCCTTGCTCACGCCGTTCGTTAGCGCACCCTTAAGGTGTATTTCCCATTCATCCATTTTCCCGAGTGCCGCAATCATTGTTAGGTTCATCATAGACCTAGTCTTTTCATTTATTGTATCATCGCCCCAGCCAAATCCCCAGCACCATTCGGTCATCTGTTTTTGAAAGTCTTCGTTAAAGTCATCAGCCGCCTCGAGATTTTTTTTAACATAATCGCTTCCAAGAGTCGACTTTCTTTTAGATAGGCCTAATTCAAATAATTTTTTGTCCATTACTTACTCCATCATATTTGGTTTCAATAAAAAATCCATTTATCTCATTACAAAAGGATTGCTCATAGGATCAGGTGATGTATTAATCCATGTAGTTTTGGTTCGCGTATATTCATGAATAGCATCAATTCCAGCTTCACGACTTCCACCGCTTTGTTTAAATCCACCGAAAGGCGATATGGGAGATATTGCTCGATAAGTATTTACCCAAACAATTCCTGAGTGTATGTTTTGACTAACACGATGAGCTCTAGCTAAATTTTCAGTAAATACACCTGCACCAAGGCCATAATCAGAATCATTAGCCATCTCTACTGCTTCTTCCTCTGTATCAAAAGCAATGACGCTAATGACAGGAGCGAAAAGCTCAGTTTTTACACAATCAAATTCTTGGTTTGGACAATCCAGTAGGGTAGGCTCAAAGTACCAGCCTTCTTTTAAATGCTCTGGACGGTTACCTCCAAAAACTAGCCTAGCGCCTTGCTTAATAGATTGTTTAATAACACTCGAAGCCCTCTTAACCTGAAGTGTTGTTGCGAGTGGACCTACTTGAGTCTTTTCATCGAGTGGATTGCCTACAATAATTGATTTTGAACGCTCCTTAATTTTGCTAATTATTTCGCTATGTATGGATCTTTGTATAAACACACGTGAGCCAGCGACACAGCTTTGACCAGATGCACCAAAATTGCCTGCAATAATGCCATTCACTGCTCCTTCAATATTGCAGTCATCGAAGATTACCATCGGCGATTTACCTCCAAGCTCAAGGCTCAAATGAGCAAAATTTTCCGCAGTATTTCTAACGATATGCCTAGCAACCTCAGTACCACCAGTAAATGCTACTCTTGAGACCTTGGGGTGACTTGTAATGACACGACCACATGGTTCAGCAAAGCCAGTTATGATGTTTATAACACCAGGAGGAAATCCACTTTTGTGAACTAATTCAGCAAATTTAAACAGTGCTGCTGGAGCCTGTTCAGAAGCTTTTACTACTACAGTATTTCCTGCAGCTAAGGCAGGAGCTATTTTAGTTGCAGCTAGGAAAAGTTGAGCATTCCAAGGAACAATAGCAACTACAACTCCGATAGGCTCGCGTGTCGTAAAAACTCTCATGTTTGGCTTATCAATAGGAAGTACTTCTCCTTGTATCTTATCGGCAAGTCCAGCGTAATAATAGTAATAATCAGCTACATACCGTGACTGACTCCGTGTTTCAACTAGCAACTTACCACTGTCTCTTGTTTCAAGATCGCCCAGCTCGCTTGCATGTTCTGAAATTAAGTCACCTAGCTTATAAATGAGTTTACCTCTTTCGGTGGCTGTATAGTCTGCCCATGGACCCTGATAGAGAGCATTGTGTGCTGAGTCAATCGCCATATTTGACTCTTCTTCTGTAGCTGCAGGAAAACTTGCCCATGGCTTTCCATTTGCTGGATTTAGTGTTTCAAAGTGTTCTGAGCCAATACTAAATTTCCCATTAATGTAGTGTTTAAATTGTTCCATGAGTTTTCCTTTTTAAGTAAATGCTGGCATCACTTTGTCGATAAAGAGCTCTAATGATTTCTTTTTCTTTTCAAAGCTCATACTGCTATCAATCCAATAGCTGTATTCATCATAGCCAAGGTTTTCACAAAGCTTAATGCGCTCAATGACTTTATCAGGGGTCCCTATAACGCTATTCTTTCTCATCTTTTCAGGCGAATACATATCAATTTTAGACATTTCCTCATCAGTAAGTTTTTCGATAAAGCCTTGCTCTATAGGTCGTTCATTTTTGAACCATGCACCAAAATAACAGTAGAACCTCGAAATATCTTTAGCGCCTTGAACAACTTCTTCTTCGTTTTCACCAACAAATGTATGGCGCAAAATCATAATTTTAGGCCGAGGTATTTCCTTATATGACTCGCAAGAATTATTAAATCGCTCCATTAATGAAATCACCTCTTCATCACCAAGCCAAAGTGGGGTTACCTGAACATTACAGCCCTGCTCTAGTGCAAAATCATGTGAGCTTTGGTCTCTAGCTGCAATCCAAATTGGTGGGTGTGGAAACTGTTGCGGTTTAGGTGAGCTGGTAGTTTTAGGGAAGGACCAGTGCTCACCCACACCCTCATAGTCTCCAAGCCACAATGCCTTAATTGCAGGCACAATCTCTCTCATAGCAACACCAGCTGAAAAGGCATCAATTCCCTCAGCTAGCCTGTCATATTCGAATGAATATGCACCACGAGCTATTCCTAGCTCTAGACGACCATCTGAAATAATATCTGTCATTGCCGCCTCTTCTGCAAGTTTTATTGGATGCCAAAAAGGAGCAACAATGGTTGCTGTACCTAATTTAACATTGTTAGTTCTTCTCGCTAGATCTGCAATATTGATAAAAGGATTCGGCGCAATGGTGAAGTTCATACCGTGATGTTCTCCAGTCCATATTGTTTTGAAGCCAGATTCATCTGCTATTTGACAGAGTTCAACAAACTCTTCATACAAACGCTTTTGAGTCTGCTCTTCGTCAATGCGCTCCATATGTACAAAAAAAGAAAAATCCATTTAATGACTCCTATACAATATCATTCGGTTTAGTTATTGCTTCTACTTTGCCCTCACTTTCCTTCCCAACAAATATACCAAAGGCATTCAATTCTCTTTCAGCAATATAGCGTTTAAGCATTATTCTACTCGCATCATCAATCAGTAGGTCAAATGGAATTGTATCAAATTCATAAAATTGGCCAACACTGACAGAGGATCCATCTTCAACCTTGGTACGATAATATATTAGACTAGTTTTATCATTACTATTTTCAAATACTGAAAAAAGATAATGCTCGCTTACAGAAATCTTTAGATCATGAAGCTTACCAAGAAGACTTTGATCATCATTGATTACACCCAGTCTTGTGGCAGTTGGAAAATAAAGTAAGCCAGTTGTTTTATCTTCAAGAAGAAATATCTTTTTACGCCACTCAATTAGAGCGCCTACAAGTATTTTGGTGCTTTTATTTTCCATTGCAAGCAACATTTTCTGCTCAAGTCCAAGGTTGACATAATTACCTCGCAAATACACTAGCGGTTTTTGCGAATTACTATCAAACCCCCTTACCTTGCCAATAAGAATAAAGTGATCACCAGCATCTATAAACTGATCCTTGTCACAATCAAACCAGGCGACTGAATCAGCTATTATAGGGCTCCCTGTGATTTTTGATTCCCATCGAATATTATTAAAACGGTCCATCTCAGGGCTTGCAAAAATAGTAGAAATATGATGTTGATTTTCAGAAAGAACACTAACAGCAAAATGCTCCCCTGCAGAAAATGATTGAATATTAAAAGAGGCCTTATCAATGCATATCAATATTAATTGTGGGTTAAGCGAGACTGAGGTAAATGAGTTCGCAGTAAAGCCTATTGGGTTATCATCTTTGTCTTTGGATGTAACTACCGTTACTCCGGTTGGAAACGAGCCAAACGCATGTCTTAAGTCTCTTGTGTCTTCTTTATTCATTCAGTTTTCTTTGTGATGTCAGTAAAAAATTGTTCTATGATTGGGTTGACTTTATTTGCTGCGATATATGACATCATATGAGCTTCGCCATTAACAGATTTGCTAGAGCTATTAGGTGTTTCTTGTGAAATCTGTTCGGACATGAGAGTGGTAGAGTTTGGGTCTTCGCTTCCTGTCAAGTACAGTATAGGCAATTTTAATTGGTAAAGATTATTTATAAAAACTTTATCAGATAGAGCAAATAATCGATAAGCCTCGCCATACCCTTTGGGCGAAGTATTTTTTAACCAGCTACGTACTTTATCAATTTTATTCAATTCAGAAGGGCTGACATTATTTTTAAACCAGCGCTCCAATGTTTTTTCAATATTAAGTATTTTGTTTGATTCAAGTAATTGATTCGCTCTCATTAAAACATCTTTTTGAGCCTTTTTACTTCTATTAAATACTATATTTAAGGGGACTAGTGCATTAACTTTTAGAGGAAACTTCCTAGCAAACGCAACACTAATAATTGCCCCCATAGAGTGTCCAACTAGCGAGAAATTTGAGACACCAATCGTGTCTACAAGGTTGTTAAGTTGTTCAACATAATCATCAAGGGTGGGTTCGTTTTTTGGAAGTGGGCTTTGACCATGGCCTAGAAAGTCATAAGTTATTACGCGATAACTTTTTGAAAAGTATTCAACTTGGGGTTGCCATATTTCACCGCACATTCCAACGCCATGAATAAAAATTAATGTAGCAGGAAGGTTTCCAAAAACTTGATAGGCGGTGCCATCTTTATTAAAAAGCTTAGGCACTTCTTGATAGTTATTTATTTCAAGGTCTTTCACAAGTCAGTCCATTAATAAATGTTCATAAAAACATACTTATAGGGCACACACCTTGTTTATCTCACTGCCTGCCGACTTGAGTAATAAGAATCATAGAGTATTAAATGCTACCTGTCAAGCAATTGAAATAAGTGATTTTATTGGATAAAAAGCTTATTTTTTGTCAAAAAATGTCTTTTTTACCTATAAATAGGTTTTTTTATGTTAATAAAGAAGTTTTTTATAGAAAAATACCTAATTTTACTAAAAAAACATAAAAAAAATAGGATTAATGGTTATTTTTAGCTAAAAAAAGCAATTTTTAGCTACTTTTATTAATAAAATGCTATTTATTGAACAACAATAAC
>Ga0207991_1000410_pt1 | contig 29492 bp, 22 predicted proteins | sample ETN07SmetaG_FD_185786 | JGI IMG/M metagenome (GOLD analysis project Ga0207991, IMG submission 185786) | Marine microbial and viral communities from oxygen minimum zone, Eastern Pacific Ocean - ETNP2014F14-07SV275 (SPAdes) (version 2) | ecosystem: Environmental > Aquatic > Marine > Oceanic ...
TATTTTTGATGGCATTGAATTGCGAACTGCGTCCGAAGAGGAAAAACGCAAACTCAGAGGCACTCGAATTTCTTATGTTGCCCAAAGCGCTGCTGCTGCATTTAATCCCGCACATCGTTTGCTGGACCAATTTGCTGAAGGTCCAGTAGATCACCAAATACTAAGCCTTAGCAAGGCAAAAGAAAAAGGCCGCGCGCTTTATCGTACCCTCGACCTTCCCGATCCTGAAAATATTGGAGAGCGTTGGCCACACCAGGTTTCTGGAGGCCAGCTACAGCGCATGATGGTTGCCATGGCAATGTCCTGCGAGCCGGACTTGATTATCTTTGATGAGCCGACTACTGCATTGGATGTCACCACTCAAATTGAAGTCTTAAAAACGATCAAAGAAATTGTGATTGACAGAAACGTCGCCGCCATTTATGTCACTCATGACCTTGCCGTGGTCGCCCAAATGGCAGACCATTTGATGGTGTTACGTCATGGAAAACTGGTTGAAGTGAACAGTACCGGACAGATTCTTAAGTCACCTCAGCAGGAGTACACGCGCAATTTATTGGACGCTCGGAGCCGAGATGAAAAAACGCCTACTCAAATTCCAAATCCACAAACCCTACTTAGTATTGACTCGGTGACCGCTGGCTACGGCAAAGGGCCTGATATTTTGCAAGACATCTCGATTTTGGTGGAGCGCGGTCAAACGGTAGCTGTGGTTGGTGAATCTGGGAGTGGAAAAAGCACTTTGGCCAGAGTTATTACCGGACTATTGCCAACACGCTCTGGTGGTGTTAGCTTTCAAGGAGAATTGCTACCAGCCGCATTAAATCAAAGGCAAAAACAACAACTTCAGAAAGTTCAAATGATTTACCAGCTACCGGATGTTGCTCTTAATCCACGCCAACGCGTGAGGGATGTGATTGGCCGCCCTTTGAGTTTTTATCTTGGATTGAAAGGTAAAGAAAAAGAGAGTCGAATCAAAGAGTTGCTGCGACAGATTGAGCTTCCGGAAAACTATATAGATCGCTTTCCAGATGAGCTTTCCGGTGGTGAAAAGCAGCGCATTTGCATTGCTCGCGCTCTTGCTGCAGAACCCGAATTGATTATTTGTGATGAGGTTACTTCCGCTCTTGATTCCATTGTAGCCAAAGCGATACTTAACTTACTCCAGCGACTGCAAAATGAGCTTGGATTGACTTATCTTTTCATCAGTCATGACCTTGACACCGTCGCTAGCATTGCTGATCAAGTGGTGGTTCTCTACGCAGGACGAATTGCTGAACAAGGACCCAAGTCTGCTGTTTTTCAACCGCCTTTTCACCCATACACAAGACTTTTACTCTCGTCCGTACCTGAAATGCGCCAAGGCTGGCTGGAGGAAACCTTATCCTCCCGAGAAACTCAGGCTGGCATTGCTAGAGAGGTGAAAATAACCGAGAAAGGATGCCCCTTTGTCGAGCGTTGTCCCATGTCCATTGAAGATACTTGCGCTCATGCTAGACCTCCCATTCAGACAACAGCTTCCTCCGGACACACTTTTGCTTGCCAACACTCTGCAAAAGTACTATTAGAAGAATCCGAACAGTAATCTTAGGAAAAATTCAGACTGAATTGCTAGAGACAACCCTCCCTCCCTTTGGATACCTGGGCTTGGCGTCTGTGTCTTGAAGGCTAGCGAAAAACTAACAAGTACCCAACTTAGCCAATTGCCGCAATACCTCACATATTTCACTAAAGCAAGCATTGGCTTTATCGCTTAGGTGCCTAGCTCGCAAATAACAATGCACCAGTCCTTGACCCGCGCTAAGATGATTAACCACCTCAACACCAGCCGCTTTTAGAGCATCAGCATACAGCTCACAATCATCACGCAATGGATCAATTTCTGCAGGAAACAGGTGAGTGACTGGCAATTGCGTTAAGTCGCTTCCTTGCATAGGCCAATACAGAGGGTCATGAGTAGGTGCCGACCTCTGGCCAACTCTTATGGGTAAATAATATTCCATATCCGCTCGACTCAACAAGGGCGCGAAGGCATGCTCGTTCATTGAAAGTGTATCTACACCCTGTGCTAAGGCTGGGTAAATCAAAACCTGTCCAAGAAGTTGTGAAGAAGTGAATTGACAACGGGCATTAGCAACACAAGCACTCAAGGTGCCACCAGCGCTATCACCGGCCAATATAAGCTGATGACCATCTGCCAATAACCGATCCACCACGACCAAACAATCGTTGATATCATTTGGATAATTGAATTCTGGCGCTAAACGATAATCCACTGCCACCAAATCCACACCACTTTGATGGGCGAGTTCTGCACAAATATCGTCGTGGCTATCCAAGCCACCCACCACAAAACCTCCACCATGGGCATAGACAACTTGAACCTTACTTGCTTGGCGCCCTATTTGATAGCGCCGGATCGGTACTTGGTGGCCATCTGGCGCTTGGACAAAACCATTAGTGACAATAATGCCCTGAGGTCGTGGCACATAAAACTCTTCACACAAGGCATCATACCAGAGCCTTTGGTCATTTGCACTTGACTCAACAGCATCGGCGGGGTAACACTTTAGTGATCTCTGTACAAAGAGCTGCATTTGAGCATCTAATTGACTCAAGCAAAACCCCTAGACACTTTTTCTTGGTATTGTTGTTGATGAACTTGCACGCCATTTTCCAGCGCTTCGAGACTGCCTTCTAGATAGAAATAATCAGCGTCGCACGTCACTTCTAAATGAGTATAGACATCAATGTCCCACTCCGGTCTTGATTGATGGGAATGCCAGCGACATTCGCTGTATGCAGAATGGGGGTCGTGGGGTAGAATCGTGTGCTTTTCAGTACAAGATTGAGCCACTGTGAGATTGTGATCTACAAAGGTAAACTCACCAAAATCGTCATCAATCAATGTTGCCACTCCGCCATCGGCAGCATCGGTTTGAGTTATTCGGCTGTGTTTTTCTGGGCGGATTTCTTTGGTTTTACCGACTGGACAGACATAGCCTTGGCCTAGATCTCGACTCAATGTTGTACTGCGGTCATGTACGGGCACTGTTAAACAAGCGGTTGCCAAATCCAAGGTTAGCTTCGCCTCTTGTGGCGCAGGCCAAATCAAAGGAAAATAAGCACTCGAGATTGCTAGGCGTAATCTGTGGCTAGTGGGTATTTGATAGCCTGTGTCATCCAATTTAATGCACAGTGACATAGCCTCGTCTGCCACCACGACTTGAGGATTATCCAAACCATCTCGCATTGCAAGGTTGAGAACGCCATAACTAATCCTTTTACTGCTGCCATTGGGGGCCACATCACACAGACGAACAATCATTTGGCCACAGTTCTTATCACTAGTCACTTTCACCCTAAGTTCGCCAGCTCCCAATAAAGACATGGGTGCTGTTAGTGGCTCGGAATCAAAGCACAGGCTATTTGCATCATCTTGCCGCTGATCTGTAGGAAAATCAGGGCCACACCACATCACACAATATTCACCACTTGCTGCCCCCGTGGTTAAAGGACTTTGTACTGACGCCTCACCCGTGGTTTGGGCATCAGTTAAACGACCATCACCACTCAGGTTGAAATCCATTTTCTGACCTTGCAGTGGCCATTGATTGCCCTCAACCCACAGTCCAGGTCGTTGATCATAAGCGGCTTGAGGCGGCACTGAGTCTTGAATGTAGGCAGCAATAGTAGGCTCACTCATAACGCCGTTATTGATGCCTTTGAGCCAATAATCCCACCATCGTTTGGCCTCGGCTAAAAAATCCATCTCTGGCTTTGGTGATGCAAAATTTGGATATTTGTGCGCCCAAGGACCGATGAGGGCTTTCTTTGGACCCGGCAAGCCTTGCATCATGCGTGGGATGGCTACTGAATAGGCATCACCCCAGCCGCCTATACAATAGACTGCAGCTTTAATAGCAGAATAGTCCTCATTAATAGAGCCATGTTTCCAGTAGTCATCTTTATAACTGTGCTCTAACCAGTTTTTTGCTAATAATGGCATGTTTTGCAATCGTTCTAGCCATTTTTCACGCCATGTGCCTGGCAATAAAAGCGGATCGGGTGCTTTGGCCATAATACAAGCCATAGTAGCTGCCCAGCTAAAGTTTTCGGTTAGCAAGGCGCCACCACGATAATGAATGTCATCCGCGTAACGGTCATCGGTGGAGCAAACCGTGACAATGGCTTTTAATGCGTCTGGCGCCATAGCCGCCACTTGTAAAGCATTAAAGCCTCCCCAAGATTTACCCATCATTCCTACCTTGCCAGTGCACCAATCTTGGCCGGCAATCCAAGCAATTATTTCAACGGCGTCATTCAATTCTTGTTGTAAGTATTCGTCAAACATCAAGCCGTCAGATTCGCCACAGCCTCGTATATCAACTCTCACACAAGCATAACCAAAACCAGCCCAATAAGGATGCATTTGTTCATCTCGAATGGCAGTGCCGTCTCGTTTTCGATAGGGAATGTATTCTAAGATCGCGGGCACCGGCTGCTCGGTAGCGTTGGTAGGTAGCCATGCACGGGCGGCTAGTCGGGTACCATCCGTAAGGTCAATAAAAAAATGCGTCCACTCTTCGATACTGTGTGTGTAGCTAGGCTTGCTCGACATCGCTCAATACTCCAAATAAAGGATCACGTTTGGTCAGTATACTCCGCCAATAGTGGGATAAATCAGTTTGATTGACAGTTGTAGTACATCATCAACGTTGGTAAACGGCAAAGTAAAAGTAATCACAAACTGGCAAATCATCACAACTATTAAAGCAAACTGTACTGTCATACTTTAATCATAGATCCAGCTCAAACCAAGTGGGTTGATGGTCCGATCCAAGTACCTCATTATCAATCCAGGCACGTTTTATCTTTGAGGCGAGACCCGCACTAACAAATCCATAATCAAGGCGGAGCTCACTGTTAGAGTTTTCGGTCATATCAGACCAAGTTATACCTGAATCCTGTGGATGGCCAGACTGTACCCAGCTGTCCACAAGGTGTTGGGCAACAATTCGTGAGCCGTAGTAATAATCTTTCTCCCCAACAATGCGAGTGTATTCGTCAGAGTCTGGTGTCAAGTTACAATCACCGAGCACAGCAAAATCTTCTGGTAAGGGTGTGTCTCGAAGTTCAGATGCAATTTTAGAGACTTCAGAACCGGACACAGAACCGCCTTCTCTAGGAGCATCGAATAGCTTGGACAACATAAAGTCTATTTGCGCAATCCGTTCGGCTGGATTCATGTGATTTAGGTGAATCGAGTAAACACGCAGGGGTCCAGAAGGGCAATCAATAACACCCTCGAGCATACCACATTGAAAATTTGCTTTGTCGTAGGTGCGCATACGCGGCAATAATAGAAGCCTAGAAGACAAAATAGGCCACTTGGCTAGAAGCATATTTCCGAACTGTGCGCGCTTATTGACCACTCGCCCATTGCCATCACGCTCACTAGCATCCAAATCAACCGGCGGGCCGTAAACCCAATAGTAGTCGGGCAGAAGTTCAGCAATCTTGGCTGGCTGATCTGCATCCGGTAATTGGCTGAAGTTGCGTATCACCTCTTGCAAAGCAATAATATCAGCACCCTGTACTGACTCAGTAATACGCTCTAGATCACAAACCCCATCCTTTCCCAGCGAATATTGAATATTATAGGTAACGAATTTCATAACATTTCACCCTCAAAGTTCCCAGTTATTAAACAGCCTATCGTTTTGAATTTTCCGAATCAGTATACCCCATCACTTTTAGCTCATTTTTGATTATCGACACACTTGTAATAATTAATTAGGAAATTATCGAAATGGCAATAAATGAGCTAATTATTGGCATTAATTTACTAAAATCAGACAGAAAAGTAACAAAATTCTTAAAAATATGCATTTTTGCTTATAAATGTCGATATTTGATGTTAAATTCCACTAAACAGAAATTAAATGAAAAAATTTCGGAAATAATCGTTTTGTCTAATTATTTGAAAAAATAGCAACAATCAAACCTTAAAAGTCCCATTAAATCCTAGTTGCTTGGTGCGTAAAACGCCAATTTTTAAACACTCTTATGTTGGATTTCATTATTAACCCAAAGGGGTTTATAATCGCACCTAAATCACCAATTTTTCCTCTTTATGTTTCAACTACCAAAAAATGTTTGGGTATTGACGCTTAGTTTAGCGCTGTTTATGTCGCCTAGTGTTTTTATGGTATTTGTTGGTGGCATTATTGGTGACTCACTCACACCGGTCAAAGGCTTATCAACATTGCCAGTTGCTTTGACTGTCGTCGGTACAGCATTCACTATAATCCCTGTTGTTCGACTGATGTCAATGTTTGGTAGAAGCAAAATATTTCTTAGCGTCTGCGCTTATACAATCGTCTTGACAATGGTTGGAGTTGCATCCCTAACGATTGGCTCCTTTGTCCTATTTTGCCTTGTAAGTTTTGGATTTGGCGTCACCTTTGCTACCATGTACCAATTTCGCTTTGCTGCCATTGAAAGTGTTGAGGGCGATCAAAGAGCTAGTGCTGCTGCCGTTGTTCTTTTAGGTGGTTTGGCTTCAGCTTATCTCGGAACTGAAGCTGCCACTCTAGGGAAAGATTGGTTTAGTGTGGAATTTGTCGGTTCTTTCTTACTTCTTGCACTTCTATTAGCTGTCGCCTTTGTGCTATTGTTGTTTTTTAAACCAGAAAAGAAATTTAATGCAGAAGAAGATCGGTTAAAACGCAGTCTTTTTGAAATCATGAAACAAAAGGTTTTTATTGTAGCTGCTTCTTCAGCAATTACTGGCTATGTTGTAATGAGTTTCATAATGACGGCCACACCCGTCAGTATGCACGTAATGGATGGTATTTCACTAGAGCAAACCAAGCACGTGATACAGAGCCATGTTGTTGCTATGTTTCTACCTTCATTATTTACTGCATTCATCGTTAAATACCTTGGTATTTCACGAATGATACTTGCCGGTGTCATTATTCTTTTTAGTGCCATTATTGTTGCCTACATTGATCACTCACTTGGTAATTATTGGATTGCCCTGATATTGCTTGGATTGGGCTGGAACTTCTTATTTATTGGCGGCACAAGCTTACTACCACGCACATACAATGAAAATGAAAAATTTAAAGTGCAATCAATTAACGACTTTCTGGTGTTTGGCTTTCAAGCTTTTGCAGCACTTTCTGCCGGCTGGTTTGTTTTTAATTACAGCTGGGAGTTAACATTATTGTCAGTCATTCCATTATTGGTAGTACAACTCCTGCTCATTTTATGGTGGCTGAGGCGTGATGCTTAATTAGCATAAACCGTAGCGATAAAAAATCATTGCTTTTTTTCAGCCTTTAAGTTAAAGTGTCGGTCTTTTCCTGGGGGGGTTAAATTATGCTTAAGATAGAAAAAATTACTGGCGCAATTGGTGCTGAAATTTCAGGGATTGCCCTGAATAGGGATTTAACTAGCGATGTTTGCGATGAGATCTATGATGCACTGATTAATCACCAGGTTATCTTTTTTAGAGATCAAGATTTATCACCTGAAGCGCATTTGCAACTAGCCAAAAGCTTTGGCGAACCAGAGCCCCCTCACCCTGTTTATCCTCATGTTGAAGACTTCGAAAATATTGTACTACTGAAAAGTGGTGGTGGTGATGTGCCCGATACCAATGACTGGCACAAAGACATGACTTTTAAAGCCAACCCGCCGTTTACCTCAATTCTGCACGCGGTTAATGTACCAGCAGTCGGAGGTGATACACTTTGGTCTAGCACAAGTGCGGCTTATGATAATTTGCCAGATGCATGGAAAACTCATCTAGAGGGGCTTGAGGCGATGCACGATATTGGCACTTTTAGAAACGATTTTTACAAAAAAGGTGGCATTGAAGCGGTCAATAATGCGCTAAAAGATACTGGCTCAGCGGTTCATAAAATTATTGACACACATCCTGTCTCTGGACTAAAGTATCTAAATGTCAATCAGTCCTTTACCCGTAACATTGTTGGCATGATCCAAGGTGAAAGCGATAGAATATTGCACTACTTATACCAGCATATGGCTAAGCCTGAATTCCAAGTGCGCTTTCGTTGGCGTAATAACTCGATCGCTATCTGGGACAACCGCATTACCCATCATTACGCGATTTGTGATTATCTACCGAACATTCGCCACATGCAGCGGATTACTGTTCTAGACGATAAAAGGCTAGCTAAAACAAACTAGAGTTTGTCAAAAGCGACCTCTAAGTCTGCCTTAAGATCTTGTACATTCTCAAGACCAATGTTAAGGCGAATCAGGTCTTTGCCATTGTGGCTCCACTCGCCACCTCGTTTAAACTTGCCGGCAGTGATTAAACTTTTAAAGCCGCCCCAGCTAAAACCGAGACCAAATAGGTTAAGCGAATTGACGAAATTGCCAATTTTCTCAACGCTATAGTTTTGCTTAAAAGTGAAGGCAAAAAGCCCTGCTGCGCCTGTAAAGTCTCTTTTCCATAAATCGTGTTGTGGGTGGGAAGGTAACCCTGGATGTAGAACTTTATCCACCAATTCATGCCTCTCAAGCCATTGTGCGATCTCATAGGCGGATTTTTCATGCGCTTTAAGACGCACTTCTAATGTCCTAAGCCCCCTCAGTGCTAAATAACAATCTTGAGAATGGGTGTAATTTTCCAGATTGTGATAGAAATTGTCGAAAACATCGGCGTATTTTTTATTTACCGTAACAACGCCCATCAATAAATCAGAGTGGCCACAAATATATTTAGTCACCGCATGAATAGACACATCAATACCCAAATCGAGCGGCTTGAGATACAAGGGTGTTGCCCAAGTGTTGTCAATCACAGTAACGATGTTTCTGCCACTTGCTATTTTTGTAATCGCGCGAATATCTTGAATCTCGAAGGTATTAGAACCGGGAGACTCGAGGAAAATCAATTTTGTTTTGTCAGTAATTTGTTCTTCAATCTCGGCGCCGACATTAGAGGCGAGCATGCTGATCTTAACGCCATACTTGTTTGCCAGTACTGTATGGCAAAATCTTGCCGTTGATCCGTAAACATTATCACAGAGCAAAATCTCGTCGCCAGCTTCAGTAAACGCCATTAAAGTGTTAATAATGGCACTAATGCCAGAGGGAAAGGCTTTAGTGGTATAGCCATTTTCAAGTTTACAAAGCGCCTCTTCAAATGCTTTTTGAGTCGTCAGTCCACCAGTGCCATAAGTCACGCCAGAATACTCGCCATTTTGCGCTGCAAGCATATCTGTGTAGTTATCGAATAATACGGTGGAACCGCTTTGAACAACAGGATTAATGGTTGTTATTTTCTTGCCACCAAAGCTATCACTATAGTCATGCCATCCGATAATTTCACTGGGCTCACTCATTGTTTTTAAAGGCTTGTATAATGATAGTCATCATAGGGGAAATTTGCAGCCTTGTCTAGTCATTTTCACACGTTATAGACAAATCAACTCAGGAGCTGCGGGGCAATAGATGGCTGCCTTTGACGGCAGTTGAAAAATACCCTCAAGAACACTTTGGTAGTGGTGCAATTGATCTTGGTGTTGTTTTTTAACACGCTCAATAAAATCCTCTTTCGATTCTTCAACTGAAATTGACGCGGTTTTGAAATCGATAATCCACAGAATGCCTCCCTCAACAAACAATCGATCGATAATGACTGACCCCTCTACACTGCCAAATTCTGCCTCGACCTGAGTGCTTTGTCTTTTCTGAAACAACCAGGCGAATGTCGGATCATTTTTGGTGTTGTCCAATAATTTACGGATTTTCTCACTATAGTGTTCGCGTAACTTACTAGGCACACCAAGTTGTAGCAGTCTGGTATCAATGCTCGTGTCATCGGGCTCAAATATCTCATGCTCTAAATAATGGTGTACAACTGTGCCTAAGACCCCTTGATAAATTAAGTCAAGATTTTTCGACAAATTAAATGTTTTATCAGCAGTTTGTGAGCCAATGCCCTCGATACTTGGCAAATGCTGGTAACGTTCTAGTTGAGGAGATAAATCGCTCTTAGTATCCACCTCATCAGGCCTCTCAGGTGTGGCCATTGTGTCTTTAACAAAAGGCAAAATAAAATCCAGCAATGTGTTTTTTGCGGCCTTGCCATCCTCATTGACGTGACCTAAAAGGTGAATCTTCTTTTTCGCACGGCTCATCGCAACGTACAATAAGCGCATCATCTCAAAATGATTCTGCTTTTTGTCTATGTATTTAAGATAGCTATAGGTCTGAGAGTCATTCTTTTCAAACGCAGACTTAATCGGTGCTAATAATAAATTTCCATCTAGCAGAGCCTTTAATTGCACCAGGGGTGAGGTATCTGACTTTCCTGCCTTGCCAAGCCCTGGCAAGATGACAACATCAAATTCCAACCCCTTGGCCTGATGAATGGTCATTAGTTTAACTCGTGCTGAATGGCTAGGCGCATATAACTCACCAAGCATTGCTTCTACTTGCTCGATAGCAAGCGTGTCACGCGACTCGCAATGATGCAAGATAGAGAGAAATTGAGTTTTTATACTGCGTTTTTCTTCATCCAGACATTCATGAGGCAACAACTTATCGAGCGCACCACTAAAACGCTCAACAAAAGAAAAACGGCCATCATTTTCAATAGCTTTTCCGAGAATTCTTTGAATCGGCAGAATGCGACGCACTGCACCATTGCTGAGCACCTCAATAGCTTCTTTGTCATTCAATTGATGATAAATAGTCATCGTATCTGACGCGCTAAGAGTCAACAAGTCTTCAAGTAACAAACCACACCATGGCGCGCGCAGCAAGGCCAACCAAGCAAGTTTGTCGCCAAGTGAAAGCATAGCTCGAGTCAAACTAAGTAAATCTCGAGTATATAAATGGGATCGTAAAGCAGTCACTTTAATCGCTTCATAGTCAATACCATTTAATTGAAACGCGTTAATAATTTCATTAAGATGGCTTCTCGATCTAACCAAGATTGCTATTTCATCAGAGGTATTTTCAGCAAGTGCTCTTGTAACAATTTCGCATACTTGTGTTGCTTCTTGCTGAGCCATGTTAGATAAAAACGGATAAAAATTTACGGACTTGTCAATCACATGCTCCGAGGATGGCAAAGAGTGAGCATAGTGAATAGCACCCTTTGAAACATTATCTTTATCCGGGAAAATAGCTGAAAAATATCGATTGTTAGACTCAACAATGCTTTTAATTGATCTAAAATTGCAGTTAAGTTGAAGGTATTTTGGTCGAATATCGGCTATCCCGTTATTTTTCACTTCTAGGAAAATCCCCACCTGACTCTCTCTAAATCGATAGATGGATTGCATCGGGTCACCCACAAAAAACAGTGTTTTTCCAGCATCATCTTGCCAATTAGTGATAAGTTTTTCTATTAATGAAAACTGCGCATACGAGGTATCCTGAAACTCGTCAATTAACAAATGGTCGATTTTATAATCCAAGAATAACGCAACATCTGTGACACCCTCCAGATCATCTAATTTTTCTGATGCGCTAAGGCCAACCTCTGCAAAATCAAAAACATTATGGGTTTCAAACAAGAGCTTTAATTGAGCAACCGCTAATTTCAATACTTGGCTTATGCTATGTAGAATCTGATGATCTATCTCAGTGTGATACGGTTCAGGAAGTAGTGTCAACTCAAACAAAGCCTCCCGTAGCTCATCTTCAGAGCTCAACCCTACAAGAGTAGCAACAAAAGCTTGTTTCTGGTCCTTAAGACTTGAATCAAAACCTTGTCTCTTATCAACTGTTTTGCGCCACTGTCCCTTGGATGTTAAACACACACTTGCCAATCCAATCCAGTCATCAAGTGCGTTAATACTAGCACTTGGTAGTTTTTTTATTACCATCTCGTTTTCACTTAGAAGTGAAAAGAATGGCTCATCAAAAAAACTTTTGGCAAGAGCCTGGACATACACTAAATGTTTGCTGATGATTTTTTGCGCCGTTTTCTCCAACACCTCTATTTCAAGCGCGCCCTTCTGGTAAAGCCTCGGCAGCCATTGCTCACGCTTCGCAAGCATTTGTATCAACAGTCGATAAAACTTCTCAACATGATTATCCAAATACAACAACACACTGGCAATCTCATCTTGATACTCTGTCTCTTCCAAAAGCTTAAAAGTGTTTTCTGCAGCGCTCTGATAAAATGCCTCATATTCATAACGATCAGCCATTACTCTTGGCGGTATGAGCCTATCAATAGTTGGATACTTTGCAACAATCAAGCTAGACAATGAATCAATAGTGCTGATTTTAATTCTCGAGGGATTGCCCAACAAATTCCAACCTTGTTTTTGAGATTGCACAAGCGCCTTATTGGCCAATTCGAATGTTTTGAGTTTGTGAGGCTCTTTGCCGGGCATCAAGCTGACGTCCTTCAAATACTGCAAAACACGGTGTTTAAGTTCGTCAGCCGCCTTGTTGGTAAAGGTCATCGCCAAGATGCTTTCAGGCTGTGAAGTATCGCCCAAAAGACTTAAATAACGCTGAGTCAGTAATTCAGTTTTGCCAGATCCTGCTGGCGCTTGAACGATAAAAGATTCGTGAATATTAAGTGCTTGATCTCTTTGTTTTTGGTCATTCACATCGATTCTGGCGCACCCACCCCTAATAAAGACAAGCCATTGACAAGTACTTGCTTACAGGCTTTGATCAATGCTAGTCTGGCTTGTGTCAGTGCATCGTCGTCCACCAAGAAAGGACAGGCGTTGTAGTAGCTATGGAAGTTGGTTGCAAGCTCTCTTAGGTAGTAAGCTAATTGATGGGGTTCATACTGCAATGCTGAAGACTCTATGACAGACTTGTAACGATTAAGCTCTTTTAGTAACGCTTTTTCACTGCCCTCAATAAGCAGGGACAAATCTGCATCACTGCTGTTCACTGTTACACCCTTTTCGCCTGCTTGTCGAAATACTGAGCAAATACGAGCATGTGCATATTGAATATAGAAAACCGGGTTTTCATTGGTTTTTGATTTTGCTAAATCAAGATCAAAATCCATATGCTGTTCTGATTTTCTCAATACATAGAAAAAACGTGCCGCATCGTTACCAACCTCATTACGCAGCTCTTCGAGGGTGACAAACGAGCCGCTACGGGTAGACATTTGAACCTTTTTGCCACCTCGATATAAATTGGCAAACTGCACCAATAATATTTCTAACTTTTCGGGGTCGTGATTAAGTGCGGCAATTGAGGCCTTTACCCTAGCGATATAACCATGGTGATCGGCCCCCCAAATATTGATGACTTTATCGTAACCACGATCAAACTTTTCTAAATGATAGGCAATATCCGAGGCAAAATACGTGTGAATACCATTTTCTCTCACAACCACCCGATCTTTTTCGTCGCCGTAATCTGTAGTCTTAAACCACAGAGCGCCGTCTTTTTCATAGATATGACCGGTTTCTTGCAAAGTTTCCGTGGTGCTTTTTGCGAGGCCATCATCAATCAACGACTGCTCTGAAAACCATTGCTGATAGTCAACGCCAAATTCAGCTAAATCGTCTTTAATGCCACCTAAGATTGAGTTTATTCCAACTCTGAAAACAGCTTGGTATCCTTCACCCAATAAACGCTTGGAGCGCTTAATAATTGCGTCAATATGTGCTTCTTTGTCGCCACCTTCAGCTTCGTCTTTACAAATATCCTCAAACAGCTCATCAGCATTTTTCCGCCAACGCTCGCCGTGCTCAGCAACAACACTTTTGGCGATGTCTTTGATGTACTCACCCTGGTAACCATTATCAGGAAATCTTAAGTCTTCTCCAAAAACCTCTAAATATCGTAGGAAAATACTGACGGTTAGAATATCCATCTGCCTACCGGCATCATTAACATAATATTCGTTGTCCACTGCAAAACCGACAGCTCTCATAAGATTGGCAACCGTTGCCCCATAGGCGGCACCGCGACCGTGGCCAACGTGTAACGGACCCGTTGGATTGGCGGAAACAAATTCGAGTAAGACTCTTTTTCCTTCACCAACATTGGAAAGACCATAGTCTTCAGCAGAAGCTAAAATATCTGTAACCACAGCGCTGTTAGATGCTTCTGATAAAAAGAAATTAATAAAGCCAGGACCCGCAATTTCAGTCTTGTTTACAAGAGACGAATCACCGATTTTGGCAATGATTTTCTCAGCCAACACCTTAGGTGCGCATTTTGCTTGCTTAGCAAGGATTAAAGCAATATTCGTTGCGTAGTCGCCGTGCGTTTTGTCTTTGGTATGATCCAATCGAATTTGAGTTGGTATTTCAGCGATAACACCTTCAGCAAGCAAGGCTTCCAAACTTACAATAAGTAATTGTTGTAACTGTTCTTTCATAATTTCTGTGAAATTGAAAACCGAATAAATATAGTCGACATTTTAGTTTATCTCGAAGCCAAATACTCGAAATGTCCGACTTGGGGATTGAGCCTGATGTGGCTTAATGAGCCTCTTGCCAATTATCAGCAATACCGACTTCAACCACCAGTGGAATGTCAAGCTCTACGGCATTTTCCATCATGGAGCGTATCACCTCGGCGTAGTCTTGGGCTTTATCAGAAGGCATTTCAAACACCAATTCATCGTGTACTTGCATCAACATTTTAACGCCGTTGTTTGCCTCATCAATCCAAGCCTGAATGTCAAGCATTGCTTTTTTAATAATATCTGCAGAAGAGCCTTGCATCGGCGCGTTAATTGCCGTTCTAAATGCGCGCTGTTGTAGCATTTTGTTTTTAGCGTTGATTTGCGGCAAGTACAGTCGCCTACCCTCAATCGTCTCCACAAAACCCATTTCTTTGGCCCTTTCTTTGGTGGAATCCATATACTTTAATACACTGGGATAATTATCAAAATAAGCATCAATATAGGCTTTTGCTTCGGTGCGCGATACATCTATTTGTTTGGCTAGGCCAAAAGCACTCATGCCATAGATTAAGCCAAAGTTGATTGCTTTGGCGTTGCGACGCTGATCTTTACTGACTTCTGCCAGTGGCGTGTCAAACATTTGTGAGGCTGTTACGCTATGAACATCGACGTTATTAGCAAACGCTTCTAGTAGATTTTTATCTTTAGAAATATGGGCCATAATCCTCAGTTCGATTTGAGAATAGTCGGCCGCAACAATAACGTTGCCCTCGCTTGCAACAAAAGCACTACGAATGCGCGCACCTTGCTCTGAGCGAATTGGGATGTTTTGTAAATTCGGATGAGATGAGGACAACCTCCCTGTTGCTGTAACCGCTTGATGATACGAAGTATGCAAACGCCCCGTTCGGTTATTGATTTGTTTTGGCAAAGCCTCAAGATAAGTTGAGTTTAACTTAGTCAAAGTGCGATAAGACATGATTAAATCCACCAAGGGATGATCAAGCAATTTAAGTGCTTCTTCGTTGGTAGAAGGCTGACCTTTTGGTGTTTTCTTTTTTGGTTCAAGACCAAGACCCTCTTCACTGAATAGTATTTGCTGAATTTGCTTTGGTGACTCTAAATTAAATTCATTGCCAGCAATTTCAAAAGCTTGTATCTGAATACTGGCCATCTCTGCTTTAATTTGCAATTGTTGGTTGTATAAAGAGGCCACATCAATCAGCGCACCATTGCGCTCAAGTTTAAACATGATTTTTACCAAAGGCAATTCAAGCTTTTGGTAAAGGTTTTTCAGAGTTGGCAGTTTTGCAATTTTTTCCTCTAAGACCTTGTTCAGCTCTTGGGTGACAATCACATCCTCGCAGGCATAAGGCATCGCTTGGTCAAGACTTACTTCGTTAAAGCTGAGTTGCTTTTTGCCTTTGCCAGCCACATCAGAGAAATGTATGGTTGTGTGACCCAAATAAAATTCAGATAAGTCATCCATATTGTGTCTTGTCGCTACCGAATTAAGACAATAAGATTTGACCATAGTGTCATCTTCAATGCCGTTTAAATCCACACCAACATTGGCCAAGACATGGGCATCATATTTTAAATTTTGGCCAATTTTTCCTATCTTAGCATTTTCAAGAATTGGCTTCAGTGCTGCCAAAGTACTCTGTCTTGATAGTTGCACTGGTGCGTCTATGTAATCATGCGCGACCGGCAAATAGTAGCTTTGCTTATCGATTAAAAATACGAAGCCAACAATCTGCGCCTCCATATAATCAAGGCTATTGGTCTCCAAATCGAAAACAAACGATTTACAGGCTAACAATTGGCTCAATAAGTTGTCAAAGTCAACTTGGCTAAGTATCAAATTCTGGGAATACCCTTTTAGCAACTCTTTGTTTTCCTCTACAGCATCCTCGATCTCAATCGACACATCGGACTCAACAACGCTCGGGACTTTAACATCACCCAATTGTCGCAACCACATTGAAAAGCCATATTCTTGATAAAGACTGGCTAATGTTGCTCTGTCTTCGCCGGGCTCATCGGAGAAAATATCAATCGGAATTTCGACATCAAATTTGAGTTGCACTAAAGTGTTTGACAAATCTAGAAGATCAAAAGAGTCGCGCAGCTTTTCACCCACTTTACCGCCCACTTTGTCGGCATTAGCCTTAACCCCTGCAAGATCGTTGTACACATCCAACCATTTGGCAGCCGTTTTTGGTCCGACACTTGGAACGCCCGGGATGTTGTCTGAAGTATCGCCAGTGAGTGCCAATAGATCGGAAACTTGATGTGGCTCCACGCCCATTTTTTCTTTAACTAGAGCACAGTCATAAAGCTTACCCTTCATGTCAAGTTGTTTGACGTTATCACTCACCAATTGAAATAAATCTTTATCTCCGCTTGCAATAATGGTGGCTGTATTTTTTGCATCAGCTTGTGTGGCTAAAGTAGCGATGACATCGTCCGCCTCAACGCCGTCAACACAGAGAAAATGAAAACCCATTGCTCGAATCATTTTGTAGAGAGGTTCGATTTGCACAATTAAGTCATCATCCGCTGGTTTTCGGTGCGCCTTATATTCCGAATAAATCTCATGGCGAAAGTTAGATCCTTTGGCGTCAAAGATCATAATTATTTTTGCATCATTGTATTGCCTCTGCAGATGTTTGACGGCATTGATGACGCCAAACATCGCCCCAGTTGGGAAGCCGTCATCGTTGCTTAAATTTTGAGAAAGAGTAGAGAAATACGAGCGGAAAAGAAAAGCCGATCCGTCGACCAATATAAGTTGTTGAGTCATAACAGAATTTTACCAATAATCTTGGCACGCCATTGCATAAAGAGGCCTCTTCACAAATCTAAAATGGTTTATGCAGAGGCCTCGTAAACCAATCGTTTGACGCGTTGATAAGCTATAAAATATTAACATGTCAGATGCACTTATCACCGCACAAAATATCAGTCTCAATCATCAAGGTAAAAAAATACTTGATGACGTTAGCTTTAGCCTTAATCCAGGTGAGTTTATTACCCTTATTGGTCCCAATGGTGCCGGCAAGAGCTCTCTAATTAAAGTTCTATTGGGTCTGATTAAACAAGACAGTGGCAAAATTAAGCGCTCAAAGTCAATTCGCCTTGGTTATACACCACAGTTATTTACGCCCAACCCTTTTATTCCAATTTCGGTTGTTGACTTTTTAACGCTCAACCAAAAAGTAGAGAAATCTTTTATCGGCGCAACCGCAGAAACAACTGGAGTTACCTCCCTACTAAACTTACAGCTTAAAGATTTATCGGGCGGTGAATTACAAAAAGTCTTATTGACGCGAGCTCTAATGAATAAACCCAACGTTTTGATCTTGGATGAGCCTGCACAAAATTTAGATGTTGATGGTCAAATGCAACTGTACAAACTCATTCAAGAAATTCATCAAACTCAAAACTGTGCTGTGCTCATGGTCTCTCATGATCTGCACAGAGTAATGAAAGAATCCACACAAGTGCTCTGTCTATATCATCACATTTGTTGCAAGGGTCACCCTGAAGCAATTCTTAAAGACGAGCAATTTAATGACCTTTTTGCCGATCAAATGGCCGAATTAATGGCAACTTATGAACATCACCACAACCACAACCACGAGCATTAAGACTGAGATCTTTGCGACAGCCATGTCAAATTTACCGAGAGATAAAAATGAATAAAAAATGTGTAAAAATTTAAAATGAATAGCGATAGCTATTGATGAGAATTTTTCTGCACTTTTTAGTATTTTTAGCCTCAGCCCTTCGGGATAAAGGGGTTTTTACATTTTCCTATGTTAAATTTTATTCCCAGACAACAAGTAGGGCTTCTAAAATTATGCCTTGTAAAATGAAAAAAAATTCCACTATCAAATCTGAAATGGCTGTCGCAAGATCTCAAAGCTAAAAGCCCTGTCGCTGATATAATGTATCTTTTTTTTTCTGAGAAAAATTATGAAGGACATCATCGAAGCGGCTTTTGAAGATCGCGCGCATATTACCCCTGATTCAGCGCCTAAAGAAGTTAGAGAAGCAGTCGCAGATGCGATTCATTTACTCGATTCAGGCAAAGCCAGAGTTGCAGAGCAAAAAGGTGTGGGCGATTGGACGGTTAATGAGTGGCTGAAAAAGGCTGTTTTACTGTCCTTTAGGCTAGAAGACAATGCTGTCATGCAAGCTGGTTACACCCAGTTCTATGACAAAGTTCCTTCAAAATTTGCCAATACAACTGCACAAGAATTTCAAGCAGCAGGCGTACGTGTCGTACCACCTGCCACAGCTAGAAGAGGCTCATATATTGCCTCTGACACTGTTTTAATGCCAAGTTATATCAATATCGGCGCATATGTTGATTCTGGCACAATGGTCGATACATGGGCTACTGTCGGCTCTTGTGCTCAAATTGGTAAAAACGTTCACCTCTCAGGTGGCGTTGGCATCGGTGGCGTTCTAGAGCCACTACAAGCCAATCCAACAATTATTGAAGACAATTGCTTCATCGGTGCTCGTTCAGAAGTGGTTGAGGGTGTGATTGTTGAAGAAGGCGCTGTGATTTCTATGGGCGTCTATATTGGACAATCTACGAAAATCTTTAACCGTGCAACTGGCGAAGTGACTTATGGTCGTATTCCAGCTGGTTCTGTGGTTGTCTCTGGCAACCTTCCATCTACAGATGGTAGCTACTCACTATATTGTGCAGTGATTGTTAAGCAAGTGGACGCCAAGACAAGGTCTAAAGTGGGTATTAACGAATTGCTTCGCGGTATTTAATAAAAACCCCAGACATTAAAAAAACCCGCCTTTCAGCGGGTTTTTTATTGCGTAACTTTTATGTTATTATCTACGTGTAAAGATGGCGTAGAGTAAGCCAACTGCAACTAAGCCAACCAAATTGGCACCGCCAAGAGCAGTAACTATACTTGTGATATTGCCAACCACATCTCCTGGAAGAAATGCAGCAGCACTACCAAAGATTACCTGAACAACAACAGCTAATGCGATAAGTGCTACACCTGCTTCTGTTCCTTTCTTTATCCAACCTATTACGTTATCTAACATATTTGTCTCCCCTTAGTTAAAAGACAACCAACATTTATTTGTTGATTGGTGCACTTTTTATAGTAGCAAAAACTCTATGTCAAGTTTTTTTTAGGAAAAAATGCTAAATAAACACCAAAAAACGTAAAAAAATAGTTCAAATGTTGCAAAATAACAACAAGTTTATTTCTAGAGTGGCAGCGAAACCAAAATACCCGCAAACAGAGTTAGACCAATGTAATGATTGTGTAAAAATGCCTTAAAACAGGCTGTTTTTTTACGGCTTTTGATTAAAAACTGGTGGTAAATCATTAGTATCGAAATAATTAATGCAGAAAGTTGATAAAAAAGCCCTAAATCGAATAAATTGCCAATTTTAAAGAAAATTAATAGCAGTGAAATTTGCAATATTCCGATAATTATCCGGTCATATTTGGTAAATAAAATAGCACTGGATTTCACTCCAATTTTAAGATCTTCCTCACGATCGGACATTGCATAAATAGTGTCATAAATCAGCGTCCAGACAATGTTTGCTGCAAAAATCCAATAAGCCGAAAGTGGTAGCTCTCCAGTCTGGGCGCTGAATGCCATCAGCACGCTCATACCAAAAGCAAGGCCTAGAACAAACTGAGGTAGCTGAATGCAGCGCTTGGTAAAGGGATACAAACTTGCAAGTGTAACTGCCACAAAAGACAGTTGAATTGTCAGGGTGTTGGTCAGTAGTACCAAGCCAAAGGCCGACAATATTAATACGAAAAACAACAGCAAAGCATTTTTAGGACGAACTTCGCCCGAAGCAATGGGGCGATTTTTTGTGCGCTCAACGTGCTTGTCGATTTCACGATCGGCATAATCATTAATGACACAGCCGGCGCTGCGCATCACAATAACACCTATAGTAAATATAATGAGCAAATCAACATCTGGCCATCCGCCCGCAGCAAGGAAGAGCGCCCAATAAGTTGGCCACAGCAGCAAGTAAATACCGACTGGCTTATCAAGGCGCATTAGGCGAAAATAGGCGTTCATAATTTGCTTAAGAAATCTTCAAGTTCATCTGGTAAGGGTGCTAAAACTTTTTGAATTTCATTTGTAGTAGGGTTTGTGAAAGTAAGCGCCTTGGCATGAAGGAATAATCGATTGAGGCCTTTGGCTTTCATTTGTGCATCAAACTCACGATCGCCGTATTTATCGTCCTGCGCGATTGGATGGTCAGCGTGTTTGGCATGCACGCGAATTTGGTGTGTTCTACCGGTTTCAATCACTACCTCAACAAGTGACGCACTGAATTCATCATTATGGAAATTCTTCAGCGGGTGAAAATGGCTGAGCGACTCCTTTCCTTTGCTATCAATCACACTATAACGAGAGTTTTGGTAAATGGGCGCGTCAACCGTATGACGTTTTTTACTCCAAGAGTTCTTCACCAAAGCAACGTAGCGCTTTTCCATCTGATGTTGCGTGAGCTGTTCGTGTAAAGCCTTTAATACCGAGCGTTTTTTCGCCAAAATCAAAACACCTGAAGTGGCACGGTCAAGTCGGTGCACAAGTTCAATTGGATGCTTGTATTCTGCTTTTAGGGCCTCGATGATGCCAATACCGATACCGCTACCACCGTGCACCGCCATACCGCTTTTTTTGTTAATAATCATCAAGCCTTTATCTTCATAAAGAATAGAATTGTGCAGGGTTTCGATCATGCCGACAGAGGGTTTATGCTCCTTTTCAGCTGTGAGTCGAATGGGTGGAATTCGAACAACGTCCCCAGTCTGAAGTTTATATTCGGCTTTTTTACGCCCCTTATTAACGCGTACCTCACCTTTACGAATAAGGCGATAAATATGCGACTTTGGCACGCCTTTAAGCTGCTTTAGCAGGTAGTTATCTAGACGTTGGCCAATCGAAAACTCGTCAACAGTAACTAATTGAACAGAATTGTATAAAGGCGACTGGTCGCTCATTAGAAAAACAAACGCCTGAAATTATTTGTGGTGACCTCAGCAATCGCTTCAATCGTTGAGCCTCGCACTTCGGCTAATTTTTCGGCAACATAGTAAGTGAATGCTGGACTGTTAGGACGGCCACGATGTGGCATCGGCGTCAGATAAGGAGAATCGGTTTCTATCAGAAGTCGATTTTCCGGCACTTTTTTTGCAACTTCTCTTAATTCCTTGGCGCTGTTAAAAGTCAAAATACCAGAGAAAGAAATATAGAAACCAAGATCAAGAGCGGCCTTGGCTGTTTCCCAATCCTCGGAAAAACAGTGCATTACGCCAGCCTCTACTTTTTCTTCGCGCATGATAGCGATGGTGTCTTTTTTCGCTTCACGGGTGTGAATGATCATTGGTTTGCCAGTGCGATTCGACACCTCAATATGGCGACGAAAGCGATCGCGCTGCCAATCGGCCTCAGCTTTTTTTATATGAAAATAATCCAAACCAGTTTCACCAATAGCAATCACCCGATCGCTTTTTGAAAGCTCAATTAATTCGTCAACACTCGGGTCTTTGCCATCAACTTCCGTTGGGTGAACGCCGACAGAGGTATAAATACTTGGGTGCGCTAAAGCCAAATTATGAACATCCTCGAAATGCTCTAGATCAATACATACGCATAAGAATTCGGTGACCGATAACTCTTTGGCGTGCGCTAGCATGGATTCAATACTGCCTCCAAAGGCATCTAAATCAACACGATCAATATGGCAATGGGAGTCAACGATTTTCATGACAGGAGGCCTTTGTATTAATAGAAGTGATTAGTAAAATGTTAATATTTTGCTCAATTCGGAATTCTCCTAAAGCCATCCCTGGTATGACTAAAGTTGGTTTTTGGAAAATTTCTAAGTGAGTGAGAGGTTGCATTTTAATGATTGCTTGTATTGATACAAAGGTCTCCAATTATAAATGAATTTCTAAAAGTGAGCGCCTGTCGGAAACAAAAGGCACGTTCAGGCTGTGAGAGACAATGTTGACATCAACAGCTCGCTCTTCATCTGCATGGATGCCCTTCATTAGCACGTAGCTACCACCCTGCGCTAACAGGTGTCTTGTTAAACTCAACGTTTTGTCCACTTCAGCAAAAGCCCTGGAGGTAATTTGCGAGAAAAGATATTCTGGCTCAAAGGACTCCACTCGAGCATTAACCACGTCCAAATTACTCAAGCCTAATTCTGTTTTTACTACTTGCATAAAACGGCATTTTTTGCCAACGCTATCAAGCACAGTAACACTAACATCATCCCGCATAATGGCAATGACGATACCGGGCAAACCAGCACCTGCACCCACATCCAGAAGCCGACCTTTTTTAATAAATGGCAGGACAGAAAGTGAATCGATTAAATGTTTTTTAACAGACTCAAGTGGATCTCGAATTGCGCTAAGATTATACGTTTTATTCCATTTTTGGATTAATGCAGCATAATCCATCAACTGCTGAGTTTGCTCTTCAGTGAGCGAAATACCCATTAATTCTGCACCCTCACAAAGCAGGATTTGTGACTCGCTCACAAGACCTTTTTATAAGTCTTTAAATAAACCAGGAGAATCGAAATAGAGGCAGGGGTTACACCTTGAATGCGGCTCGCTTGGCCAATGGTTTCTGGCCTAGATTCACTGAGTTGTTGAATGACTTCAGCCGAAAGTGCTTTTATCGATTGGTAGTCCATATCCTCAGGCAACTTCGTATCTTCATTTTTACGATACTTCTCAATCTCATCTAATTGACGCTTGATATAGCCTTCGTATTTAATCTGGTTTTCGACTTGCTCAATTAAAGAAGACTCCTCCAAAAACGGTTTGGCTTTTTCAATTTTACTGAGCAGTTTGTAGTCAATTGTTGGTCTTTTAAGCAGAGCCTCAAGACTGTATTCATGATTAAGCTTAATGCCCAAAACACTTTGCGCTTGAACATCATCAGCTTGTACCCAGAACGACTTCAGTCTCTGCTTCTCTGCGGCAATTTGCTCATATTTTCCACAAAAAGAGTGCCAACGCGCCTCATCAATAAGGCCTAATTTTTGCGCATGAGGTGTTAAACGCTCATCGGCATTATCTTCACGCAACAGCAGACGATACTCTGCACGTGAGGTAAACATGCGATATGGCTCATTCGCACCTTTGGTGGTCAAATCATCAACCATTACGCCAATATAAGACTCGTTGCGCTTCGGCACCCAAGAGTTTAGCTCTTTCACTTGCAAGGCAGCATTGATGCCAGCAAGAAGACCTTGCGCCGCCGCTTCTTCATAGCCTGTTGTACCGTTGATTTGGCCGGCAAAAAATAAACCTGAAATTTTCTTGAGTTCTAGTGTTTGCTTCAAACCTCTTGGGTCAAAAAAGTCATACTCAATTGCATAACCAGGGCGCATAATTTTGGCATTCTCGAACCCTTTTATCGAGCGAATAAAGGCCTCTTGAATCTCATAAGGCAGTGATGTCGAAATACCATTTGGATAAACTTCATTGGTTGTTAAACCCTCTGGTTCAACAAAAATTTGATGTGAGTTGCGCTCTGAAAAGCGCACTACTTTGTCTTCAATCGAAGGACAATAACGCGGGCCAACGCCCTCAATATTGCCAGAGTACATTGGCGAGTCTTTCAATCCAGCGCGAATCAAATCATGTGTTTTTTCATTGGTATGGGTGATATAGCACGGGATTTGGAGGGGGTGGTCTGCACTAGAGCCCATGAATGAAAAAGTTGGCAAAGGTGTATCGCCGTGTTGCTTTTGTAATACGTCAAAATTAATCGTTCTGGCGTCAAGTCGTGCAGGCGTACCTGTTTTAAGTCGCCCAACACCTAAATCATAGCCTCGCAATCTCTGCGACAAGGCGTTAGCTGGTGCGTCACCTGCGCGTCCACCTTGGAAATTTTTCTGGCCAATGTGAATAACACCACCCAAGAAGGTGCCCGAAGTAAGAATAACTTTATCAGCAAAAAACTTCAATCCCATTTGGGTAACAACACCTTTCACCTGATCGTGCTCAATGATAAGGTCATCAACCGCTTGCTGGAATATGCTTAAGTTAGGCTGATTTTCTAAGGTGTAGCGAATTTCCGCCTTGTATAAAATACGGTCTGCTTGCGCTCGAGTCGCTCTTACAGCGGGACCTTTAGAGGCGTTAAGCGTACGGAATTGAATACCAGCTTTATCAATCGCTTTGGCCATGATGCCACCCATTGCATCAATTTCTTTCACCAAATGACCTTTGCCAATACCACCAATGGCAGGATTGCAACTCATTTGGCCTAAGGTTTCAATATTATGTGTGATCAACAAAGTGTCTACACCCATACGTGCCGAGGCAAGCGCTGCTTCAGTGCCAGCATGGCCACCACCGACTACAATGACAGGATAGTATTTACTTTGTTCGATCATGTGTTTATTTTAGAGACCTTTTCAACAATTATTTTAAAATTTGCTGAGTGATAAAAATGAATAAAAAATGTGTAAAAACTTGAAACTAATAGCACTGGCTATTGATGAGAATTTTTCTGAATTTTTTAACATTTATTAGCCTCAGCCCTTTGGAACAGGGCATTTTTCCAATCTTCCTACGTTAAATTTTATCGCTAGACAACAAGTAGAGTTTCAAAAATTATGCCTTGTAAAATAAAGAAAATCCCACTATCAAACTTAAAATGATTGTTGAAAAGGTCTCTATTTAACAATAAAAAAGGCCCGCATTGCGAGCCTCTTATTATACCTTTATACCTTTGTTGCTCAATCTAACCAGAGCATCTAATTTTCCCAATGCAGACTGCCGAGCTTTTAAATGCTAGTATTTATAGCCAGCTTCGAATAAAGTGGCTTGTGAAGAAGGCTGAGAGCCAGCAACATAATCACCCATAGAAGCTTCAGAGTTGGCCTGTGCCCTAGCCATTAGCGCTTTTTTACCTGCCTCATCACCGCCATCTTTCCACGCTTGCAAGCAAGATTGCTGTAATGCCCTACCGTAAGAAAATGTCATACTCCAAGGGCTTTTACGATCCATTCTGTTCATCGTATTCAGATAAACAGAGGCATCTTCCTCTGTTAAGCCGCCTGAAAGAAACATAATGCCGGGAACAGCATCAGGGACACAACGATCCATAGTGCGTACCGTTATTTTTGCCACTTCTTCAGGGCTCGCCTTATTAGCATTATCGGCGCCTGAAACGATCATCGATGGCTTTAATAAACTACCTTCTAGCAAAACACCGTTCTCTTCACAGGCTTTGTACACCTCTGTAAGAATTTTTTCTTGCGCTTCTGCTGTACGCTCAATACTGTGATCACCATCCATTAAAATCTCAGGCTCGATGATTGGTACAAGGCCAGAATTTTGGCAAGTTCTGGCATAACGCGCCAAACCCCAAGCATTTTCTTTGATGGCAAGATCGCTAGGACAGCCATCAGCAGTTATTTGCAATACAGCACGCCATTTTGCAAAACGTGCGCCCCGCTCATAATACTCAGCTGTACGCTCTGCTAGGCCTTCTAAACCCTTGCACCAAGTCTCTAGAGGATGTGCGCCAGCTAAAGGGCTGAGTCCCTTGTCAACTTTAATACCAGGAATAATACCCAACTTTTCAAGTTTAGCGATCATAGTGCCGCCATCTAAGTGGTCTTGATAAAGGGTTTCTTCAAAAAGAATTGCACCACTGATGTAATCACCCAAGCCTTGTGCATTAAACAACATACCACGATATGCCTGACGATTGACTTCGGTGTTCTCAACATTGATTCCCGCAAGGCGCTTACCAATTGTTGGTGTAGATTCATCAACAGCAAGCAAACCTTTGCCTTTTGCTGCCAAGAGATTGGCCGTTTCTTTCAACTCATCTTGCTTTTCAATCATTCTTTTTTCCTCCCCTTTTTAATATCTAATAATCGCCTTCGCCAACACGAAGAATTTTCATCACGTTTGTTCCGCCTAATGTGAACTTGTGCATTCCTTTGGTAAGTACCACTAAGTCTCCATCCGCTACAACTTCGTTTTTGATTAATGTGTTAACAACTGCTTCATTAACCTTGTCCCAGCTGCTAGCACTTTGCTTACCCATGTTGCATGGGTAAACTCCTCGGTACAAGGTTACTGTGCTCAAAGTTCTTTCATTTTCTGACATTGCAAAAATAGCAATATTTGAACTGATTCTTGACATCCAAAGCGCAGTTTTTCCTGATTCGGTAAGAGAGGCCACAACCTTAACACCCAAATGATTTGCCGCATACATTGCACTCAGTGCGATCGTCTCATCAATATCTTTAAACTCTTCATTCAAGCGGTGTCCTGACACGGCTGCGGTTGGGTTTTTCTCTGCCTCAATACATACTTCAACCATCGTTTTAACTGCGTTGATAGGATATTGTCCAGCAGCAGTTTCAGCTGACAACATCACCGCATCGGTACCGTCTAACACTGCATTGGCCACATCAAACACTTCTGCACGCGTTGGAATTGGGTTGCTAATCATAGACTCCAACATTTGCGTAGCAGTGATGACAACCTTATTCTGTGATCTTGCCATCTGAATCAATCTTTTTTGTTGCGCTGGTAGCTGCGCGTCGCCAATCTCAACACCTAAATCACCACGGGCAACCATAATACCTGCCGACTCTTCAATAATGTCTTCAATAATGCCACTCTCTAAAGCCTCGGCACGTTCGATTTTTGAGATAACACCCGCTCTAGAGCCAGCTGCTTTAAGTAATTTCTTAGTCTCTCTGACGTCATCACCATGCACAGGGAAAGAAAGGGCCACATAATCAGCGTCTGCTTTAGCGGCAATTAAAATATCTTTTTTATCTTTTTCGGTAAGGGCGTCGGCGCTTAGACCACCACCTCTTAAATTGATGCCTTTTTTATTAGACAGTGGGCCTGCCTGAGTGACAACAGTATGGATTTTAGCGCCATCTACACCTGTCACACTCAGAACAATCTTTCCATCATCCAGAAGCAATACATCATCTAACTTGACCTCGTTAGGCAATGTTTTATAACTGATGCCAATCGCATTTTGATCGCCAGCATCGGCATCTAATTCTGCGTCAAGGACAAAATTATCGCCTTCATTAAGCTGGATCTTGCCATCTTTAAAGGATGAAATTCGGATTTTTGGGCCTTGCAAATCCATCAAAATACCAACATAGGTACTTTTCTTTTTGGCGTAAGCCCTAACAGCATCGACCCGCGCCAAGTGCTCTGATGCCTCGCCATGAGAAAAGTTAATGCGGACAACGTTAACGCCCGCATCGATAATGCCTTCTAATACACCGGGCTTGTCCGTTGCCGGGCCTAAAGTAGCGAGAATTTTTGTTCTTCTAAAAATCATTGATAATCTTCTCTTTTCAACTATAAATTATTATTCAATTTTTCTTGCTTCCAGTGCCTCAATAACTGGTAATTTCTTGCCTTCAAGAAATTCCAAAAAAGCACCCCCGCCTGTTGAAATATAAGAGATTTTGTCTTCAATATTATACTTACTAACCGCAGCCAGTGTGTCGCCACCACCCGCAATAGTGAAGGCATCAGAATCAGCAATAGCTCTCGCCAATACTTCGGTGCCATTTGCAAACTGGTCAAATTCAAACACGCCCAATGGGCCATTCCAAACAATAGTGCCTGCATTTTTCATAATTTCTGCCAACTCTTGTGCAGAATTTGGGCCGATATCTAAAATCATATCATCGTCAGCTACACTGGCAGCACTTTTAGTTTCAGCTGTCGCAAACTCTGAACACTCCTTGCCACAAACCACATCTGTTGGTATGGTAATCTGACAGCTCTCCATTAATGCCTGCGCCGTTGGGATTAAGTCATGTTCACATAAAGACTGCCCTACAACTTTACCCTGTGCAGCAATAAAAGTATTAGCAATACCGCCACCAACAACCAACTGATCGACAATCTTTGAGAGAGACTCTAGTACGGTCAATTTCGTCGACACCTTAGAACCGCCAACAATCGCCACCATAGGACGTGCTGGATTATCTAGGGCCTTTGCTAATTCTTCTAACTCACCAACCAGTAGTGGGCCGGCACAAGCGATTGGTGCGAACTGCGTCACACCATGAGTTGAAGCGTGAGCTCTGTGCGCTGTGCCGAAGGCATCTTGTACACAAATATCACATAAGGCCGCCATCCTTTTGGAAAGCGCCTCATCGTTCTCTTTTTCGCCTTCGTTAAACCTAACATTTTCACAAAGAACCACTTCGCCATCATTTAGCTCCACACCGTCAAGCCAGTTTGAAACAAGCCTCACTTCTTGACCCAGCAATTTAGATAAATGTCTAGCCACCGGCGCCAAAGAAAACCTTGGTTCAAATTCACCAGCAGTTGGTCTACCGAGATGTGCAGTGAGTATTACTTTGGCGCCTGCTTCTAAAGCTTGGACGATCGTTGGCAAAGAGGCTTGAATGCGTTTATCACTAACAACCTCACCATCCTTTATGGGCACATTTAAATCTTGTCTGATTAAAACGCGCTTACCGGATAAATCCAGGTCAGTCATTCTTATTACGCACATTATGCTCTCCGCCTGCAGTAATTACTGAGTTACAAACTCAGCCAAACGAAGCAAGTTACAAGTGTAGCTGTATTCATTATCGTACCAAGAAACAACCTTGACAAACGTTGAATCCATCGCAATACCAGCGCCAGAATCAAAGATTGAAGCATATGTACTACCAACAAAATCAGTTGATACAACCTTCTCATCAGTATAACCCAAAACGCCTTTCATTGAGCCTTCTGAAGCACTCTTCATCGCGTCACAGATCGCCTCATAACTGGCCTCTGAACTAAGCTCAACGGTAAGATCAACCACGGATACATCTGATGTTGGTACCCGGAAAGCCATGCCTGTTAATTTACCATTTAATTCTGGCAATACCACACCTACCGCTTTTGCGGCGCCCGTTGATGAAGGAATAATGTTCTCAAGAATACCACGACCACCACGCCAGTCTTTCGTTGAAGGGCCATCAACTGTTTTTTGCGTCGCTGTCGCAGCGTGAACCGTCGTCATTAGGCCGCGCTTA
>Ga0207991_1000417_pt1 | contig 29260 bp, 30 predicted proteins | sample ETN07SmetaG_FD_185786 | JGI IMG/M metagenome (GOLD analysis project Ga0207991, IMG submission 185786) | Marine microbial and viral communities from oxygen minimum zone, Eastern Pacific Ocean - ETNP2014F14-07SV275 (SPAdes) (version 2) | ecosystem: Environmental > Aquatic > Marine > Oceanic ...
GTATTAAATACTTGTAATAATATGATTCTTGTTATGATAAATATGAAAGTTATGGAGACAATAAAATATATAAAATATTGTCTCCATGCTAGATTATTTGAGTTATTATTTTTTCTAGTCAGCTTGTTGCCTTAAAAAAGCTGGTATATCTATATTCTCTCCATGCTCATTATCCGGACGCTTCTCTGTAGCCATAGTATTGAAATAATTTGGCGTTGTTGAAGTTTGTGGAATAGGCATATTTGGAATATTACCTTTTATTATTGAACTGTTTGCATCTGGAGTGTTTACTACAACTGCTTCTATTGATGAAACTTCATCATGAGCAGTAGCTTCAAATCCTGTTGCAATCAATGTAACTCTCAGTTCTCCGTCAAGACTCTCTTCTTCCTTTATGCAACCAGCTATAATAGTTGCTTCTGAAGCAGCGATATCCTTAACTTTTTCACCTATCATCTCAAACTCCTTTAATGACAGATCACCGGCAGTAATATTAACTAAAACACCACTTGCGCCATGTAAGTCTATATCATCAAGTAATGGGCTACACAAAGCTTTCTCGACAGCCTCTGTAGCTCTATTTTCTCCTGAAGATATACCAGAGCCCATCATAGCTTTGCCTCTACCAGACATAACAGTTTTAACGTCTGCAAAGTCAACATTTATCTGGCCTCGTATAGTTATAATTTCAGCTATTCCTTTAACTGCTCCTCTAAGTACATCATTTGCATTTTCAAATGAGGCAAATAAAGAACTATCATCACCATAAACTTCCTTAAGTTTTTCATTTGGTATAACAATAAGTGAATCAACCCATTCGCTTAAAGCTTCTATGCCTTCTTGCGCATGCTTCATTCTTTTACTTCCTTCAAACTCATATGGTTTTGTAACAACAGCTACAGTTAAAATACCAGCATCTCTTGCAATTTGTGCAATTACTGATGCAGCTCCTGTGCCTGTGCCACCACCCATACCAGCAGCAATAAATAGCATATCAGCTCCAAAAATTGCTGTTGTTAGCTCTTCTTTAGCTTCTAATGCTGCTTGCCTGCCTTTTTCTGGATCAGAGCCTGCTCCCAAACCTTTTGTGATTTCAGCACCTATCTGAATAGCTGTAGCCCCTTTACAATCTTTAAGAGCTTGTGAATCCGTATTTGCCATTAAGAATTCAGCGCCATGTATTTTTGATTTAATCATTGACTCAACGGCATTACAGCCACCTCCGCCAACACCGATAACCTTGATTACCGCATTTTGACTATACTCATTTACTAACTCAAACATCTTACACCTCCGGTTTATTCAACCAAATTCAAATAAATAATTTTTTTCTTAGATGGTATTTCCATACCAAGACTTTCCTCGATATTCTGTGTTACTAATTTTTTTTCAAGTAATTTCCTTTTCATGTCTAAAAGTTTCTTATGTTGATTAAGTTCTTGTGAGTAATTCTTTTCAGTCTTCTCTATATCGATATTCATGATTCTATTTTTATGTTTAATATAAATAACAGCAAAAGCTGATAAAGAAATCATTAATAAAATTATTAAGTTATACATAATCCTCATTAGCTTTTTCCAGAATATTTAGTTTAGCTGATCGTGATCTTGGGTTTGATGATATTTCCGCATCATGTGGTTTCATCGATTTAACAACCAAATTATACATTTTAGTTAAGAATTCATTTTTAAGTGGCAAATCTCTTGGTGCAGAAAGACTTTTATCGGTATAAGTTAAAAAATCTTTTATAACTCTATCTTCTAGTGAGTGATATGTAATTAATGCGAGCCTACCTTTTGGTGCAAGTATATTATAACTATTCTGCAAGGCTTCTTTGAGTATTTCTAATTCATTATTAATAAAAATCCTTATTGCTTGAAATGTTCTTGTAGCATTATGTTTATTTTTTTCATTTTTAGGGATAGCTCTATCAATAACTTTTACTAAATCATGGGTATTATTAATTTTCTCTTTTTCTCTATGATAAATAATTTCTCTTGCAATACGTTTAGAGTAGCGTTCTTCCCCGTACCTTTTTATAACCTTATACAGTGTTTCCTCATCAACAGAATCTATCCATTCACATGCTGATAGACCGCAGCTTTGATCAAATCTCATGTCAATTGGGCCATTTTGTCTGAAACTAAAACCCCTCTCAGGATTATCTAAATGTTCAGATGAAACTCCAAGGTCAAATAAAATTCCATTTACAGCTCCATAGATTCCCCATTCCTTAGAATAATCACCAAGGGAGGAGAAACATCCATGTTTCAGGGAAAATCTTTTGTCGTCTGGTAAAGCTTTCTCGGCTACTTTTATAGAATTTATATCTTTATCAACAGCGAATAATCTACCTTCATCATCTAATAGGCTTAATATTTTATTAGAATGTCCTCCAAAACCATAAGTGGCATCAATATAAATACCTTTTTTCTGGATATTCATTCCATTAATTGACTGTTCTAGCATTACAGGAATATGTTTTGTTGTTTGCATTACTTACATTCCTTCTTAAATTTCATGATATTTTCATAAGCATCCCTTGCCTGTATAAACCTATCTTGTAAATTTGTATTATTTTGTGTTTTATCTGGATGATATTTTTTAGCTACTTTCATAAATGCTCTTTTTATTGACTTAACATCTTTAGTATCTGAAATTCCTAAGGTTCTAAAATAACGGTCTAGATTCATTAGATTATGATGTCTGATAAAACAGATTCTTTAGAATCATCTGTTTCTTCAGTCCTCCACTTATTTACTCTTGCTTGCCATATATCATCACTCCATATCTCAAATTTATTTCCTTGGCCAATCATAGTAATTTTTTTTGTCATTTCAGCAAAAATTCTAAGAGGTTTGGATAAAAGAATTCTTCCGTTATTATCCATTTCTATATCTTCAGCGTGCCCAACTAGTAATCTTTGAATTCTTCTGGCATTTTTATTAAAACTTGGCAAGTTATTGATTTTCTTTTGTATTGGGTTCCAAGCCTCGGATGTATAAAGCAATAGGCATTTGTCTTCACTATCAATAGTAACTACCATATTTCCGTTAACTTGATCTGTAATAGTGTTCCTATACTTAGTAGGAACAGTTAATCTACCTTTGCCGTCAAGATTTATATTATGTATACCTTTAAACATATTTACCATTATATCCCACATTTCTACAAAATATACCATTAATCAACACTATATGACTTTTTTATAACACATGCAAGTATTTATGGTCATAAATGTATGGTTTTGGATCAATATCGGATATTTTTATATAATAACTATAAATAACAATTATTTAAAAAGTTATTTAAATAAATAGTTAATGATATGGTGTTAAGAGTCAACCGATAAGCCGGGTTCTGTCGTGTGTAGTCATTAATCTGGGATTTTTGTCACCAAAAACCTCAAGCAGCATACCATATAGCAAGTCTTAGGCTGACATTATGCTATAAATTTGCCTTGCTCCAAGTGGGGTTTGCTTTAACCATATTCGTTACCTCATATGTGGTGAGCTCTTACCTCACCTTTTCACCCTTACTAACTAAAATTAATTAGCGGTTATTTTCTGTAGCACTTTCCGTAAACTTGCGTTTCCCAGGTGTTACCTGGCACTTTTGCCTATGGAGCCCGGACTTTCCTCTGTTATATTAACAGCGACCACATGGTTGACTCTTACTTACGGATTATAGAGAGTTTTTTGATATTTTGGAATAATATCTTTAAGTTATTCTTTGGTAGCTATAATATATGCTATCCAGCCAGGGTCAGCATCGCAATCCTTAGTTTTATAAAACTTATCAGATTCCTCGTCCTTTTCATCATCCCAGCCCTGCATATAAATGTCTACTGTTTTAAAACCTGCACTCTTAATACACTCTGTTATTTCAGGTAGTGACCATAACCTCCAATTATATCTAAAAGCTTTTTTTATAGCTGAACCATCTTGAAACTCGAAATGAATGAAGCATGTTAAATCATGAGTTATAGGATTAAATTTATGTTGGTCCCAAACATAAGTAAATTTTTTATATTTTGTTCTTTCTTCAAGCTCTTCATGCGCCTCATATCCTCCAAAAGCATCAAGCATTAACAATCCGTTTTTTTTAAGGTTCTTATAAGCATTTTTAAAATACTTTATCAGAGACTCTCTCTCTTTGAAGACCCAATAACTAAAATTTAGCGCTGACACGCAATCAACTTTGGGCGTAATTTTTGTTTGGGAATTACCCTTAATTAAACTAATTCTTTTAAGCTCTTCTTTTGATAATGATTTCTGCATATTTGATTTGGCAACTTTTAGAATTTTGTTATCAAGATCAATTGCATATGCAGTATTACCAGTTTTATTTTTAATCCAAGCTACAGAAATACTAGCCGATGCGCAAAAATCTTCTCTTAAGCTAGAGCAAGATGACTTGTTATATTTTTTGAACATTTTATTTACAAAATCTATTTCAAAATCTACGGATTGAACAGATTCTTCATAAAGATTGTATTTATTAGCTGTTTTAGCCGTAAGTTGATATTTTTTTTTCATAATACATTTCTTCAAAATAAATTATATTAGATACATCCTCATGATTGTAAATTGTTTCATGAAGAAACTTTTTCCATTTTTTTGATAGATTAGTATTATAGTATAAATTAAATAAATGTCTAAGGAGGAGATAATTTTTTATTCCTTCATTAGAACGTAACATGGCATATTTAGCATATTCTTTTATAATTTGCTGTGTTGATATACTTTTATTATTTCCGAAAATTTGGCTTTCAATTTCTAATAGAAATAAAGGGTAATCGTAGATTCTGCGGCCAACCATAACACCATCAAAGTTATTAATATTTTCTTTTATAATATCTATCTTATCTATTCCTCCATTGAGAATTATAGATAAAGAAGGGTATAGGTTTTTTATTTTAATTGCATCTGAATATCTTAACAAAGGCACCTTTCTGTTCTTTTTAGGACTTATACCAGTCAGTATAGCGTTACGTGCATGAATAAAATATTTATTACATCCTGCTTCAGCTGTTTTATCTATAAGATTCTTTAAGAGATCTAAGTCCATATCATAACCCAGTCCTAATCTAGTTTTAATTGAAACTGGTAATGAGCATGATTGTTTTATATTTTTAACAAACTTTGCTACTTTATCGGGGTCACTCATCAAACAAGCTCCAAACTGTCCTCTTATTACTTTATTGCTTGGGCATCCAATATTAAGATTAATTTCGCTATACCCTCGTTTCTCGATAATTTCTGCACACTTTGAAAATTTTTCAGGATCTGATCCTGCAAGCTGAATTGTCAAATAACCTTCTTCGGGTTTTACTTCATATAATTTCCTATCTGTATTTAAATATGCATCACATGTAATCATTTCAGTATATAAATATATATTTCTAGATAAGAGTCTGATAAATGCTCTGTAATGCTCATCAGTCCTGCCAACCATAGGTGCTAAATATATTCGTTTATTACTCATGCTAGGTTATCCTATTAATATATGATAAATTTTATGTTTTCCAATTTCTTATATAGCTGTTATACAGGTTACATGTTATGACTAGAATTGAAAAGAATCAACTAACAACATTGATATTAGCTGGGGGTAAATCATCACGAATGGGTGGGGTTGACAAAGGTTTATTAAAAATTAATGATAAATATCTTGTATGCCATTTAGAGTCATTGGCAAAAAAATATTCAAATCATGTTTTGGTCAATGTTAATAGAAATATAAATACTTATGAATCTTTGGGTTTAAATATTTGCAAAGATTTTATGGATGGGTTTCAAGGCCCTTTAGCAGGAATGTATACTGGCCTTAAACTTGCAAAAACAAAATATATAATAACTATGCCATGTGATGGACCTTTTGTTAAAAAAAATTATTTCCAAAAGATGATAGAAATTGAGGAAGGGTTTAACATAAATGTTGCATATGATGGTAATAGAATACAGCCTGTTTATTCACTTATTAATTGTGATTTAATTAATAGTTTAGATCAGTTCTTGAAAACAGGGCAAAGAAAAATTGATAAATGGTATAGTAATTGTTCAACTAATCAAATAGATTTTTCAGATGATAAAGAAATGTTTATAAATATAAATGATCAGAATGAATTGAAAAAATATGAAAATATTGCCATATAGGGTTAAAGAAATATGAAAGACAATAAACAAAGAATCGCATGGGGAATAACCGGTTCTGGTCATTATTTGAAAGAATCAATTGAGATTATTAATAAAATTGATAATCTAGATTTGTTTTTAAGCAAAGCTGGGGAAGAAGTGCTTAAATGGTATGATTACAATTTAGATGACTTTAGAGCACAAGGTATAAAAATATTTAAAGATGTGACTGCCAGTTCAGCTCCAGTTAGTTTATTGTATGAAGGCGTCTATAAACTCATTGTTGTATCACCCGCAACTTCTAACACAATTGCGCAGATGGCATATGGGTTATCAGATAATTTAATTACTAATATTTTTGCCCAAGCTGGTAAATGTAAAGTTCGTTCAATTATTTTTGCATGTGATACAGAGCCTGTGGTGATAACTCAGGCTCCTAAAAAAACCGTGACTGTTTATCCAAGAAATATAGAACTTAAAAATTATGAACTATTAAAAGATTTTGAACATACAGATGTTGTGAATAGTATTGACAATCTTCATAAAGTATTAAAAAAATGGATATAAAAGAAAGAATCTTATTTATAACAGGTAAGCTTGCAGAAAAAAATCTTACAAGAGTTTTAGATAATATGGGCGATATTAATTTCTCATATAAAATTCATAACCTTAATATAAATGTTGCTGCCTTATTAACTACAGATATGATTGCTAGAAGGCTTGGGGAGATTAAAAATTTTGATAAAATAATTATACCAGGTAGAGCTAGAGGAGATATTGATAAACTTTCTAAAGAACTTCAAATCAAAGTTATAAGAGGACCAGATGAATTGAAAGACCTTCCAACCCTTTTTGGTGAAAAACCTCTTCAGCATGATTTATCTAAATACGAAGTATCAATTTTTGCTGAAATTACTGATGCTCCAAACATGAGTATCAATGAAATTATTAAACTCGCTAACCATTATCACGATAGTGGAGCTGATGTTATTGATATTGGTTGTCTACCTAATAAGAAATTTAATCATTTAGAAGAAACCGTTGAGGAGCTAAAAAAATTAGATTTTTTTGTTAGCATTGATTCTCATGATGATGATGAATTAATACGTGGCGGGAAAGCTGGTGCAGATTATTTATTAAGCATTAAATCTGATAATTTTTATATTTTAGATAAAGTAGACTCATCCCCAATTCTTATTCCTAAAGATGGAAATATGGAAAGCTTGTATTCTTGTATTGAAAAATGCAAAGAAATGAAAAAGGCATTTATTGTTGACCCAATACTTGACCCAATACATTATGGGTTTACTAAATCGTTATTACGTTACAACGAACTTAGAACAAAATACCCAGATGTTGATATTATGATGGGTACGGGTAATATTACTGAACTCACTCATGCTGACACCACTGGTATTACATTAGTTCTATTGGGCATAATGTCAGAGTTAAAAATTAACCACATCTTAACTACAGAAGTTAGTGGACACTGTAAAACGGTCATAAAAGAAACTGACTTAGCAAGGAGAATCATCCATGCTTCGGCAATTAGCAACACAACCCCACAACATATAGATAATGGCTTGCTCACCACTCATGAGAATGATTCACTCAAATATACATATGATGAAATTGTTGAGTTATCCAAAGATATTAAAGACCCTAGTTATAGAATAATGGTTTCTGAAAAAGGCATTCAACTATTTAATAGAGATGGCATGACAACGGCAATTGATCCATTTGATTTTTTTAAAAGTATAAATGTTGGCTCTGATGTTGGACATGCATTCTATCTAGGGGTAGAACTTGCTCGAGCTCAAATAGCTCAACAGTTAGGCAAAACTTATACCCAAGATGAAGAATTAAAATGGGGTTGTTTGGTTGATAATGAAGTTGATGATAAAATGTCCTTTAAAAAAATGGGCTCAACATTTAAGAAAAAAAATGATTCATGAAGTTATAGTAACAACCTCATCAAAAGATAATATTATTCATATTGCTCCAATGGGTATAAAAGTTGATGGGAAACAAGTTAGTATATCACCATTTCGTCCATCAAAAACATTAGAAAATTTAACAAATACAAAAAAAGCAGTTGTCAATTTTATTGATGATGTAAGAGTATTTGTAGGTATTGTTACAGGATATAAAAAAGAGTGGCCATTAATTAAAAAAAATGATGATGAAATACCAAGATTAGAGTTAGCAAATACACATTATGAAGTAGTAGTTGAAAAGATTATAGATAATGAAAAAAGGCCTAAAATAATATGTAATATAGTAAAAGAAGAAATACATTATCCATTTATGGGTTTTAATAGAGCACAATTTTCAGTGATAGAAGCAGCGGTACTTGTAAGCAGACTTGGAATGATTTCTATGGAAAAAATTACAAATGAAATTAAATATTTAAAAATAGGTATAGAAAAAACATCTGGTCCAAGAGAACTAGAAGCATGGCAATGGATTGAAGATAAAATAGAAAATTTTAAATTAAACGATAATTAATAAAATGACAGGTTTTCTTGCAAGTATAAAAAATATGGAAGAGGCAAGTAAAATTACTTCTTCAAATATTGACATAGTAGATTTAAAAAATATAAATGATGGGGCACTTGGATTTGTTGGTGTTGAGGTAGTCAATAAAGTTAAAAAGATCTTACCAAACTTTAATTTAAGCGTAACTATGGGCAATGATGAAAATCCTAATAACCCTATAAATATAGAAAACTTAAAAGAATTAATAGATAAGGATATTAAGTTTGTAAAAATAGGTTTTTTTAATAAGAAATTTATCAATCAACATAAGTTATTATTAAATAGTATTAATTTTAAAAATACACTTCCTATATGTGTAATTTTTGCTGACAAAACCTTCGATTTAAAAATTATTCAAAGACTCATAGATATTGGTTACGAGGGTGTAATGATTGATACATATAATAAGAATAATAAATCAACAACTGAGATTCTTGCGGAAAATCAGATTAAAAGTTTTATTAAGATTGTAAAAGATAATAAGAAGCTATGTGGTTTATCAGGTTCTCTGAAAATTAAAGATATTGATTATTTGAAAGATTTGAATCCCCATTTTTTAGGATTCAGAGGACAACTCTGTGATAAAGCAGGTGAAAGAATTGAGTTAAATATTGATTTGTTGAATAAAGTTTCAAAAGAAATTAAATCAATTATTAACGCCTAATAAATCAAGTATAGGTTTAATTTTATCTAGTGTCTCTTTGTATTCTGATTTGACATCTGAGTCATACACGATGCCCCCTCCACCCCAGAAATGAAGCTTATTATTTGATGCAATTACAGTTCTTATCGCAATATTTAAATCTACTCTTTGGTTTGAACTTATGTATCCAATTGATCCACAATAAATACTTCTTCTATGCGGCTCTACTTCATTAATAATTTGCATAGATCTTATTTTAGGTGCACCTGTAATTGATCCTCCAGGAAAACATCCTTTAATCAATTTAAAAACATTACTATCTTTAGACATTTTGCCTTGTATCGTACTAACTAAATGATGCACATTTGCAAATGTTTCTATTGAAAATAATTTTTTAACAGTTATCGAACCATATTCACAGTTACGCCCTAAATCATTCCTAAGAAGATCGACAATCATTAAATTCTCAGCTTTCTCTTTTTTAGATTTAATTAATTCTTCTTTAGCAATATTATCTTCATGAGGATCATTTGAAATTGGTCGAGTACCTTTGATTGGCTTCGTTTCTACAATATTATCTTTAATAGATAAAAACCGTTCCGGAGAAAAGCTCAAGATTTTAACAAATGGAAAATTCATATATGCAGAAAAAGGAGAATGGTATGAAGGAAGAATTTTATTAAAGATTCCCCATGTATCACCTTTATAATCGAGTGTAAATCGCTGTGCAAAATTTACTTGATAGCAATCACCATTTTCAATATATGATTTTATTAGATTGAATCTCTCAAGATAATCATCATATGTTAAATTTGAAGTACATTTAGATATTATCTCAAATTGATTATTTTGATTAGCTGGGAATGACTTTTCTTTAAGATGGTTTTTTAATTTTATTATAAACTCATTTTCAACAGAATAAATTAAAGTTGTTTTTTTTAATTCATGATCAATTATGATGGCCCAATCATAAATACCAAATGCCATTAATGGAATATTTTCATCAGCATCTTTTTGCTTGATTGATTCATACTTATTACCTAAGTCATACGAAAAATATCCAATAGCTCCTCCTGTGAACGGCAAATCTGTAATCTTAGATGAATAGTTTTGCATTATTAAATGCAAGACTTTCATAGGGTCATCTCTATAAACTTTTTTTTCACCATTGGATTCAACTATGGTTGCATTTTGATAAGCAAAAACTTTTTTAATAGGATCTGACGAGATAATATCAAATCTTTCCTGTGTAAAATATTCTTGATTACTACATAAAAAGACAGACCAATCCCTATCTTTTATTAATGAAAAGATATCATTAGATTTTTTATAATAATCATAGTTTATTTGTTTTTGTTTATTCATGAATATCTTTTATTTGCATACATAATGAACTTGCTGGCGCTATATCAGAAGGAGTGTAGTCACTACTAGAGTTAGTTAAATTAAAATAATTATCAAAACCCATATACTTCCATTTATTTTTTTTACTAATGATTTCAATTAATTTACTTCCAATTCCCATGCCTATTATCTTAATTTCTTTTGTATTTTTAAATTTATCTATAATATGTTTTTCAATTTTACAACTAATTTTTTCTAAATGCACTGACATGATCTTTTCTGATAATTTAATTAAGGTTTTCATTTTTTCTTCTGAATAATCAAAACCAAAAACTCTAGAAAGTCTCTCCATAGAGTGTCTCTTTGTTTTGGATCTCTTATCAGATGTATCAGTATAGTCTTGTTTTGATGAAATTATTGATAAAATTCGATAGACATCTGACATTGTTGCAAAATTTTCAGGGATAACATTGTATTCTCTTTTGCTGATAATTATTTTTTGAACAATAGCATTTATTGGTGTTCTTAAAACCCCTGAATATATAAGTTCTGATGAGTTAAGTCCGCTAAAGTCATCAAATCTTTTATTAATACATTTGAAGTTTTTTATTAAAATAATATCAGTGGTTGTTGAGCCAACATCTATAGCGATTATATTTCTATCTTTTTTTTCTAACAATTTTGATATTGCGAGCCAATTCATCGAAGCTATATTTAAATATTTAAGTTTTTGTTTTGTATACCTAGATAAACCTTTGTCTTTTACAAAAATATAATTTTTAGATGATAAATTGTCAAATAATTTTATAATTTCTTTGACACCTTCATTTCTTGATGAAAATATATCGCTCATTTCGCCAGACATTGTAATAGCATTTATTACATGATGCTTTTTTATATACTGCTTATTAATTCTATTGATTTTTTCTGATAGATCTTTTAATGAACTCCATAGGTTACATTTGTATATCTTACAGATAATAGAACTAGAATTAGGTTTTAAAATTGCATATTTCGTATGAGCTCCACCAATATCCCAACCTATATATAGATTTTTTTTATTCATGCGTTCTTATTAAATATTTTTTTCCACTTATAATATTTTTTTGGGAATATGGGCTAATAAATAAATCAATTAGATTAATACCTAATGATTCATATAAACCAATAAATGAAGTAGTAAACCTAGGGTTTATTTCAACAATATAAATATTAGAATTTTTTATAATAATATCAATACCTATGTAACCTATAAATCCTGGTAATAGTTTTTTTAATTTTGATAACATATAAGAGACTTTTGTTAAACTAATTGGGTTTACATTTACAAGGATTTTTTCTAACTTTAGAAATCTATTATCTTTCTCTACTATATACTGTTTATTAATTGTTAAAAACTTAAAATTATTTTTTGTGAAAAAAACAGAAATACTGTAATCATCTCCATTAAAATAAGGCTGAATAACTTTTTTAGTAAAATTTTTAGGGTTAATATTATTAATATCATTGCAGATTTTTATATATGAACACCCTGCTCCAAATCTATCCTTAATAATATAATTACCTGTACGTTTTAATTTCTTATAGGATATAGAATTATAGGTGGGTATCGTTGGTATGTCATTTTTTATACAAAATTCATAAAATCTAAGTTTATCTGAAAGTAATAAAATAGTTTTTTTATCAGAAGAAATTTTTTTACAATCATTATCTTCCAAAAAACTAATGTAATTATAAAGTATTGAATCATTTTCCGGGAGTATAGGAAGTATCCAATCAAATTTCTTCAAGAATCTTACATCATAAATTTGTTTTTTATCTCTAACTATTACTGAATTTGATTTTTGTATAGAATTTAGTCTATAATCTTGAAAATATTTAAACGATATGTTTTTTGATCTAAGGCAGTCTCTATATAGAGAATTAGTCATTAATTTAGCTTCATACATAAGATCCGAAGTTAAATCTTCATTTATCAAACCTCCTCCGGTAATATATTCATATATTAATATCTTTTGCATAAAATGGACATAATTCCTGTTATAGACATATTAAATAACCGTGTAGTTAAGGCACTAAAAGGCAATAGACAATGTTATGAGCCAATTAGTACTAAATTATACAATAGTACTGAGCCAAGAGAAATCATTTATCAGATAGTCGCAAAATATTCACCAAAAATTATTTACATAGCAGATTTAAATGCAATTATTGAAAATAAAGTTAACCATCAGTTCTTTCAATTTATCTTTAAAAAATATCCAAATATAGATTTTTGGGTTGATTCTGGATTAAATGATATTTTTTTGAATAGAGTATATAAAAACTATGTTCCTATTTTCTGTAGTGAAAACTCCAAAGGGTATGAGCTTCTATCTAGAAAATATATAAATCATATATGCTCCTTAGATTATAAAGATAGATTATTAGGATCAAAACCTTTGCATAGGCTTGTTCGGTCCTTGCCTAAAAAAGTTATCATAATGGATTTGCTTAGAATTGGAGGGAAATTAAAACCAAATTTTCATTTAGCAAAGAGCTTTATTCGTAAAACAAGTAATCGAGAATTATATATTGCAGGTGGAGTTAAATCACTTCTTGAAATAAAACAAGCAAAAAAATTGGGCGCAAAAGGGGTACTTGTTTCTACAATTATTCATATGAATAAATTAAATAAATATAGTTTTTTAAAATGAAAACCAGCTCTGATAAGTAGCAGAGCTGGTTCTATTTACTTTTTCTAAAAAAGTTACTTAGGTGAGTATGGATGTGAAGAATCTGCTGCTGCAGCCATTACATCTTCAGCTGTTGGTTTACCAGAAACTGCAGCTTTGATAGCTTTCATTGTAGCCTCATAGTTGTAGTCATAAATTCTGGTATCATCCTTAGCATCCCAATGAATAAAAACACCTACACAAATAAATATATCATTTGCTTCAGCTGCTGGAATTGTTCCATCTTTTACAGAATCTGTAACAGCCATAGCAACTGCTCTTTGAGCTGGTCCAAACATTTGAACTGCTTGTGTAGCGCCTTTGATTGTTACTTTGTTAAACATTACTGTAGCTGGTTTTGTTGGTAGATCTGGTGCACATACTGCTAATAGTGATGTAAATCCATCTTTGTTATTACAAAGTGTGTTACAAAATGCATCCTCTACAGCTGAGCCACGTGGTCCCATGAGTAAATCAATATGAGCTATTTCATTATCACCGCCATCAGTTACAACTAAGCCTTCACCAACCAATACTTTATCAATTACTGCCATTATTATCTCCTTTCTTATATTTAAATGGGAATTACTATTTTTTCTCATCTGAGAAAAGATTGCTCATCACTCGCTGCTGAAGATTTTATAGACCATCAGGCCTGCGACTAATAAATCTGCGGTAGTCCCCGGATTAATTCCTTTCTTTTTATATTCATAATCAAGACTTTTCAAGTGCTTAGAAGCTAAATCCCAACTATCGTCCTTATCTAGTATTTTTAGCAAATCATTGGCTTCATTACTAGTCTTTTTTGACATTTTATTACCAAATTTACGGGAAATATGGGAATCTGGTATTTTACTGAGAATTTCCATGAAAGTTAAGGCAAGTGAATGCTCATAAGACCTGGAGTGTTTTCTATGAAACTTGATACATGGAACAATAAAATCAAGAATATCCTCAAACTTATGAGTATATTGATAGGATATTCGATCATATTCAGAAGAATATTGCATGATTTTCATCAAATTTATTTTCGGCAAAGATTTTGTATCATATTTTATACTTTCACCCAATCCACCTGGTTTTGCCATGTTAATTGATTCGCAAATATGCAATGTATCATCGCTATTGGATTGATTTAAAGATGTTTCAAGCGAATCTCGAATAGAAATATTATCAAACTTTATCAGCGAATGTATTATTGGTGCACATAGTAAAATAATACCAAGATTAGTATTGGTTTTTACGACTTTTTTAGTAGCTCTAACTGAATTGAAAACTCTCTCGCCCAATGAATAACTAATATCAAATAAATGATGGCTACTATATATTGAGCTTTCTATATAATCTTGAGCAGATGTATCATGATGGGGAGATTCCAAAGAAACATTTCCAGGTTTTAATACCTCAATATCTTTTTTGCATGCAAAAAGATACGCATCTTTTAATAGGTTTAATTTTTTAGACAGATTTAGTGCTGGATATTTTATTTTTTCATACATGATGCGCTTTTGAGGCTATGCTAATGTAGCAAACTTGATATTTTTGATTTCAAGAAATGCATCAACTATTTCATCAGATATATTATCCTGAATAACAGATTGGAGCCCTTTCCATGCAGGTATACTATTTACTTCAATAACATAATTTTTATTGTTATATTTTATAATATCGACACCACAGAATGGAATGTCTAAAATTTTAGCAGTGGATAGCGCAATATCAGCCAAGTCTGAATCAAATTTTATCTCAACACATTTCCCTCCTTTAGAGTAATTATTAATATATGAATCTCCATACCTAATCATTGTATGTGTTTTATCTTTATTTTTAGACTTAGTAACAAGAACTCTATAATCATGAGACGGAGAAGTTTCTAAAAATTCTTGTAAATAATAAACATTAGTATCATTATGAATTGTTTCTATATCAGAAACATTGCTTATTTTTTTTATGTTTTTTCCTTGTGAACCAAAAAGAGGTTTATATATTAAAGGATGTGAATCTAATAATTTTGCACTAAGTTTAATAGTATTATTCTTACCTCTTGTAATCCATGTGTTTGGCGTAAGAATTCCATTATCTTTTAGTTTCATTGATGTTAAGGATTTATCTACGGTTAATTCAATATTTTCTGCAGTATTCATAACATTCAATCCTTTTGACTGAAGTGCCTTTAAAATATTTAAATTAGTAACAACCTCTTCTAATGTGCCTGTTGGAATATGTCTTACAAAGACATCCGTTATATCAGTTATAACTTTATTATTTAATAATATTTGAACATTTTCTTTGATAACCGATATTGACATATCGGTAAGATTACATGACTCAACTATCACATTCTTTTGATTAAAAGAATTCACTAGTTGATTATAATGCCAACCCTTGTTATCAGTTAATATTAAAACTTTTCTCATTTATTAAATGATTTATCTATAAGATCTAAATCTAATGCACCAGCTGAAAAACTTTTTCCGGTTTTTATTGTTGTTATAATTACTCGAGCAGGACTGAACAACATTTTATCTATTTTATAAAAATCATATTTATATTCTTTAAAAACATCTGCAAAAGGCTTTCCATAATCAGAGGATGTTGAACTAGGCAATCTTTTTGCAAGTTCATGAGCCTCATCATCAGGAACATCAACATAAATATGGACAGTTCCACCATATAAAATTGCATCATTTGTTCTTCCCATTCCTATTAAAAAATCTGGTGCTGGAGGTGGTACAGGAGCTGTGCCAAAACCATCTACAACTTTATCAAGAGGAAACCCTAGTTCGTGTACTTTATGCATACCTACTTCTAAAACTCTACCCACAACTTGAACGCATCCTGATAAAGACCTAGTTGGCGTTAGTATTATTGTTAAATTTTTTTCACTAACGTTACAGTCAGAAGTAATTTTATCAATGATTTCTTGCGGAGGAGTTCTGTCAACTTCCATAACAACAACCGTAGAGAAAAATTTATCAGAATAATTTAAATCCTTAAATAAATCTTCTTTACATGCTAATGCTCTACAAGGACCTGATCCCAATGCATTAAAATTATCTTCATCTTTAACAAAAGATAGATTCCAGCCGGCATACTGACTAGCTAAACAACTTAGGACCGGATTACTGCTATGTACATGTATTGAAAGAGGCCAATTTGGCGCATTATTTGTCATCGATAGGGAGACAATACCTAGACCACCCATACAAATTTCTGTAATAATACGGCCAGATTCTAAACAGCCATGGTGGTTTATACCAGCGTCAATAATTTTACCACCACCAGCAGTAGTTAGAACACCAAGGTTTAATTGATCTGTATTTTCAACTAGTTTTTCAACTAATGGTTTGACAATTTTATTAATACTTATTTGATTTGTCATAACTAGATGGCTATATGATAACAGTTATAATGATTGGTTGTCATGGATATTTTTTCTTTTAGTTTGCGGATAAGGTCTGCACGAGAAGATGCAGAACAAAATATTGTACAAAGAGGACTCCCTTTTTTTACTAATTCATTTTCAATTGGTAAATCCATTAACCATAAATTTCTTTTAATTACATTTTTAAAAACAATATCTTCCTTTGCAAATAAATAAACAAATCCATAAAGATTATTCTTTTTTTGAGTTGGCATTATCTTATAGTTCTTTTTAGGGTTAAGTTGTAAATTCAATAACATATTAGAATAAATATCATTATAAATCTTAAATGTTGATGTAATTCTAGGATTTACGTCAAGTATAAATATATCATTATTATATATCTTAAAATCTATACTATTATAACCTGTTAGAGGGATAAGGGAGGAAAATTTCTCAATTGAATTAATTATTTTAGTTGAGTTTTTTAGACCATCAATCATCATTGCGCCAGCATGAATAAAAGGGTGATTATTAAATTTTTTTAACAAGAATAATTTGTTAAAACCAAGAAATGTAAAACATCCCTCGTTTATGAAAAATGATGCTGAATAAGTTGGCCCAGATAAATATTCTTGAAAATAATAACCAATTTTTGGCTTATTGCAAAAACTAATATTATATCCACCATAACTATTAATTGGCTTAGAAATACATCTTATATTTTTTGGAATACTGCGGGCATAGCTTTTTGGAATTTTCAGTCCACTTAATGTTAACATTTTTTTAAGGTTGGTGATATTATTCGTCAATTTAAGAATATTAAAGCAATTACCTCTGATTAATGTTTTATCAGAAAGTATCTTATAAGCATTCTTTTTATCTTCTAAGCCTGATCCATAAACTAATTTAATAATTTTATGACGAGATGATATATTTTTAAAAAATTTATCTAAATATTCTTTCTTAATAATCTTGTTTAAATTATTTTTAGTATATTGATCTATAGGATAAACTTCATAGCCTAAAACTTTTGCCTGCTCCTCTAAATAGGATGCATGTGTATTAACAATTACTACAGCATCAGACATTAGTCATTAGATGTTTTTTTGAGCAAACTTAAAAGCATGTTCAAAATGTAAATATACCGGTTTATCAGTAGTACACATTAGCTTAAGGCAATCATGTTGAGCTTTGTATTTGATATTCCCTATTGCTAATGCTCCAATACCTAAACAACCAGAAGATGAGTTTTTCATTTCAACAGCATCATCCATGACATTAATGCCTGCTATTCCTGAAGGTGGCACGGCATTTACATCTGCACATATTTTAAGTTCTTTTGAAGATTTTACTAAAGCATCATCCATTAGTTGAATCCCTGCTGCTGCAGTATTAAATACAATATCTGTATTTGACAAAATTTCAGATTTATTACTATCTTCACCAGCTGTAACAGTTTTTGAACCATATCTATCATTACATATAGAGGATACTTTTTCTGTTTTCTCTAAATTTCTTCCCACTAAAACAACATCGGCCCCAGCTTTAGCGCAAATGACGGCTGATACAATACCAACAGGACCGGTACCCCCTAATATTACAATTTTCATTCCCTTAAGATCTTCATTAAATTTATCCTTAAGTGTTTTTTCTGTAATTGCTACCATGCCAGCCGCTGTGGTAAATGCTCCGCTAGGGTCAGCAAATACAGATACTTCAAAAGGGGGAACCATAGATTTCTTTGCTTCATCAATCATGTCCATTGCAACATGAGTATCTCTGCCACCAAAAAAAATACCTGTTCTTTTAAGCGCTGACGGAGATCTTGAAAAAATTGTATCTTGAACTAAAGTTTGTAATTCACTCATATCTACGTTTGTATAAGGAATGATAGAATTCCACCCGGCATCAAAAGCCATATTAGCATCAAAAGGGCTGATATTTTTTTCAGGTGTAATCATATGTAATAAAAAAGGTTTTTCCATTAGTTATCTCCATTCCAAGTTTAATTATATTTAATTTTATATCCAGAATTACTCGGGCTTACTATCTTATATGATAGATTATTATACACATTAAATTTATTTTCTATAACACTAATAAGCTCTTTAGCATGTAAAAGTGAATCAACAAAAATATAAGAGGTAGGCCCCCATGAGCTTTGACCAATGCCGATATTATCAAAATTTTCTATATATTTCATAACCTTTGAGATCTCTGGGCTTAAAAAAATTCCACTTTGCTTTTTTTTATAAAAAAGAGCTGTAATTCGTTGAAATTCTGTAATGCTGTTTGCAAAATTAGTAAAATCAGCATATGCGAGAGATGGAAGTATCCCTCTTAAGACAATATGAGATAATTCTCGTTCATATTTTTTAGAATTTTTATTATTAAGGAAAAATCTATTTTCTTTATCACCAGAAATTCCTTTTAACTTAGTGTCGTTTAATAGAATTACCTTCCATACAGATGGAAACTTAGAATGCATTAAAGTCTTAGGTTGCATATTTTTCTTTTTGCAACTATCTAATACGAAACCTCCTTTTTCAAAAACACTTATTCCAATTCCTGATCTTTCACCTCTTTTATAAATTTCTGCTATATTTTTAGTAGTCAATGAGAGTTTTAAAAATTCAGAAATTATTTTGCCAACACATAAAGATAGTTGGGTTCCAGAACCTAATCCTACATGACTAGAAGATTTCTCAATCACATTAATATCAATATTAGTTTTTATATTATTAGATTTAAGATATTTTATTATTGGCCCTATATATTTTTTTGGAAGATTGGTAGCAAAGTTTTTAGCTCTATTAATCGATAATTTTGTGTCATAAGATTTTATTCCTAACCCCATGCTTCCATAAGAATAGCCATAATTATTTTTAATGCCATAGAAGCCAAGATGAAGTCTTGCTGGACTTGATATTTCAAGTTTAACTATATTTTTACTTATTTTTTTTTTCATAAAGCGCTTAACTTCTGGGTTATATTTTATACCTTTTAAGTACAAAGTGACATGGTTATAATGTAGAATATATGCTTATGGCAGAGCATATCAAAAACAATAATCCTAAGAGTTTGGTATGCCCATTTTGTTCAATCCATTGTGATGATATAGTTGTTAACACTAATAACGAAAAATTTTCGCTTCCAAATACTAATAATGTCAATTGTAGCAAAAGAATTGAATCATTTAATATAAACAAAAAAAGTTTATTGGTTCCAAGGATTAAAAACATAGAAACAACCATTTCTTCTGCGCTAAATAAAACAAAAAAAGAAATAATTAAAAACAAAGAGATGCTTGTCTTGAATCATGGTACAGATATGTCTGGCATGAGATCAATGCTGAATTTTGCATCACATCATAATGCAATTATTGATCATGTGAACTCTAAATTTTTACATCAAAATATAGGTGTAGTTCAAAGAACAGGATATATGGCCACTACACTAATGGAAGTTAAAAACAGGGCGGATCTTATTCTTATTTTTGGAAATGATATTTTACATAAAACACCGAGATTGCTTGATAAAATTTTCCTTCCATTGAATAGCTTATGGACGAAAAATTCAAAAAAAGAAATAATCTTAATAGGTGAATTCTCCTCTAGTACCGTAGCTAAAATTAAGAAAAAATGTTCTATTACAAACATAAAAATAAAATTAAATTTAATACCAGAATTTTTGAAAACTATTGATAGTTGTAAAATGAATAAAGATTTGAAAATTTCAAATAATGTAATAATTAAAATAAGTAAAATAATCCAGAAAGCTAAATATACGGTGGCAACTTGGTCAGCTTCAGATTTTGTAAAAACCAGTAATGCGGAGATTATAATAAATTCTATATCCAAGTTTATCGTGGAAATTAATAATTATAGAAGAGCAGCATGTTTACCTATATCTGGTAACTTAGGGGACGCAACATCATCACAAGTGCTGACATGGGCAACAGGTTTCCCATCATGCTTAAAATATCTTAATGGGTCTTTTAGTCATGATAAAAATTCATTCAATGGACTGGAACTAATAAAAAACAAGAATGTCGAGCTCGTTATACATATAAATTCTTTATCGATGAATAAATTAAAATTAGATGCTAAATTGACAAATATTGTAATAGGTCATCCTAATTCTAAATTTTCATCTATGCCAGATATTTTTATTCCTATTGGAATACCTGGAATTGATTATAAAGGGATAATGTTTAGAACAGATAATGTCGTTTCTGTTAATCTTAAAAAAATAAGAGATATAAAATTACCAACATTAAAATATATTTTTGATGGTTTAATATAAGAGATAAAAATGATAATACATCTTAAATCAGGTAAAGTTTTTGACCCAACTAACAAAATATTTAATAAAGAAAAAGATGTATTTATTAAACATGGAAAAATCATCGATCGCTCAGATCTGAATGAGAAAATTGATAGAGTAATAAATTGTAAAGATAAGATTATCATGCCGGGAGCTATAGATTTACATACACACATTGGCGGAGGAAAGGTTAATATAGCGAGGTTGATGTTAGAAGAGTTTCATACAGAGAATCATGATCGATTTGATTCTTCGGCTATAATTGCACCTTCAACATTTAAAACTGGGCTTAAATATATTGAAATGGGTTACACAACATGTTTTGAGCCTGCCTTATTACCTATTAACGCACGACAAGCACATTCAGAAATGGCTGATATACCTTTTATCGATAAAGGCAGCTATGCCCTACTTGGTAATGATGATTATTTTTTAGAATTACTTAGAAAGAAAGTAAGTCAGCCTGTAATAAATGATTATGTAGCATTTATTCTTAAAGCTACTCAAAGTATTGGAATCAAAGTTGTAAATCCTGGTGGAATAAATGCATTTAAATTTAATCAGAGAGCACTTAATGTAGACGAAAAATCTAAATACTATAATATAACCCCAAGAGAGATAATCTCTAAACTTTCAAAAGCTATTTATGATTTAGGTGTTCCACATCCATTGCATGTACATTGTAGTAATCTAGGTATTCCAGGAAATTTTCTTTCTACTATAGAAACAATTAAAGCTGCTAATGGGTTGCCCATTCACCTTACACATATACAGTTTCAAAGTTATGGTAATAATGGCGATAAAAAATTCTCATCAGCTGCTGTAGAAATATCTGAATACTTAAATAAAATTGATAACTTATCATGCGATGTTGGTCAAATAATGTTTGGTCAAACTGTGACTATGTCTGGTGATAGTATGGCTCAACATAGAAATCGTAAACATGCTCATCCAAATAAATGGATGTGTATGGATATAGAATGTGATGCTGGCTGTGGCATTGTTCCATTTAAGTATAATGACAAAAATTTTGTTAATGCACTACAGTGGGCCATAGGTCTTGAAATATTTCTTTTAGCTGAAGATCCTTGGAAAGTTTTTTTAACAACTGACCATCCTAATGGAGCTCCATTCACTTCTTATCCACATTTAATTAAATTATTGATGGATAAGTCGTTTAGGAATGATATTTTACATCAATTACCTAAAGAAATATTAAAACACACAATATTACATACATTAAAAAGAGAATATACGCTCAATGAGATAGCAATTATGACTCGTGCAGCTCCAGCAAAGATTTTAGGGTTAGATAAAAAAGGTAATTTATCAAATGGCTCGGATGCCGATATAACAATTTATGACAAAAAGGAAAATGATATAGAAAAAATGTTTAGCCATCCAACGCTTGTAATCAAAGATGGCCATGTTGTTGTTGAAAATGGGAATATAAAAAAATATATATGGGGTAAAACTCAAACGGTTAAACCAGAATATGATACCTCCATAGAGAAATCTCTTGATAAATTCTTTAATAAATATCATACAATGAAACTTGAGAATTATATTATTGATGATGAAGAGATGAATACTCTTATAGGCAATGAGATAATAGTTAATAAATGTAAATATAAAAGAAAACAATGAAATATAAAGGTATGCAGATTGAAAATACATTTGCTGAAGCTTTTAACATGAAGGCAAGCAGAATAATCGTAACGGCTGATAATTTAAAATGGGCAAAAAATGCATGTGACTCATTTACTGGTTTTGCTACATCTGTCATTGGTTGTGGGATTGAAGCAGGAATAGAAAAACAACTTAGTAAAGCAGCAACTCCAGATGGCAGACATGGATATTCTATACTATTATTTTCAATGTCAAGAAATGTACTAGAGAAACAACTAGAAACAAGAGTTGGGCAGTGTATTCTGACATGCCCTACCACAGCTGTGTTTTCTGGTATAGAAAGCGATGATGTAATTCCACTAGGCAAAAACCTCAGGTATTTTGGTGATGGACATCAAATTTCTAAAAAAATAAATAAGAAGAGGTTTTGGAGAATACCTGTAATGGATGGGGAATTTCTTTGTGAAGAATCTACATCGCGTGTACCTGCTATTGGAGGGGGTAATTTTCTAGTTTTGAGTAAAAATCGCCCTTCTTGTCTTAAGGCTTGTGAAGTAGCTATAGACTCCATCAAAAACCTTCCTAACGTGATAACGCCCTTCCCGGGCGGGGTAGTTCGTTCTGGGTCAAAAATTGGTTCGAAATATAAAACCTTAATTGCCTCCACAAATGATGAGTTTTGCCCAACTTTGAAGAGTATCACAAAAAGTTCTCTTGCAAATAATGTAAATTGTGTAATGGAGATTGTAATCAATGGATTAGATGAAAAAGATATAAGTCTGGCAATAAAAAAATCAATTCAAGCTATAGCTAAGTCTAATATTAAAAAAGATATTGTATCCATCTCTGCTGGAAATTATGGTGGAAAACTCGGCCAATATCATTTTCATTTAAGAAAAATAATAAAATGAAACCGGTTACCTTAAAACTAAAAAAGAAAACAAAGTTTAGACTTGATATGGGATTTTTGTCATGCAATCCAAATATTACTAGTATTGAAAAATTAAAATCTCAAATAGTTTTTAATGGAAAAAATCAATATAAAGTCACCGAGCTGTTCTCCGTATCAGGGTCTGACGTTAAAAATATATTTATCAAATCAGCAAAAAATATAATGGATAATTTAGGCAAAGATATGGATGGAATGAATATTACAGTCCATGGAAATGTTGGACATTCATTTGGAAAAGAAATGAAATCCGGAGTGCTTAAATTATATGGCAATTCTTTAGAATACACCGCATCTGGAATAAAAGGTGGTAGTCTTTTTGTCTTTGGTAATACTGGTAATTATTTATGCGGGAAACCATCTGCCAATAATATAGGTATTTTAGATGGATTTGTTTACGTTAAAGGAAATGTTGGTAATCATTCTATACAACGTATGAGAAGAGGAAATATAGTTATTGAAGGCAATATAGGTGATTATTCTTGTCATCAAATGATATCTGGCTCCATAATCATCAAAGGTAAAATAGGTAAAAATTTTTGTGATGAAATAAAACGTGGAACTATTATTATTAAAGATAAAAAGGTAGTAAAAAATTATTTGTTAGCGAATAATGCAGAAGTTAATTTTATTAAATTTTATTTACTTCAAATTTCTAAATGGGTTGGTAAAAATATTCTGCCACTAAGTAAAAACATTATTAGGTATCATGGCCATAAAGATGAAAATAATCTTTGTGAGGTATTTTTAGTTAAGAATTAGAAATTAAAGATTACTATTTTTAACTATTTCTTTAAAAAAATTTTTCATTGCTTCGGAAGAAAAATCTCTTTTACCAACAGCCCTATATAACATTTCACCTTCTGGACTGATTAAAAAAGTTGTTGGCAAACCTGGAATGCCCCAGTCATATTCTAGATCCATATCTATAAATATTGGAAAACTCACTGGATTTAATTTGAGATAATTATTTATATTTTCTGGACCAGGACCTACGTGTATCCCAATCACAGTAAACTTGTCGTTATTCATTTGTTTATGTATTGCCTCAAGAGTTGGCATTTCAATCTTACATGGGCTGCACCAGGTTGCCCAAAAATTAACCAATAAAAATCTCCCTTCAAGTTCTTTTAAGGTATGAATTTTTTCATCTATTCCTATTAAGCTAAAATCAGGTGCACGCTTATGGTTTGGCATAGGATCCATTAGATGAGAATTTGCATCAAGATTTATTGGTATCGTAGTAAGTAATAATGATAGGAAAAAAATAAAAGTTTGTTTCATAATAATATTTTAATATTTAAGTTTATTATCATGATACCAATTCGGGTCTTGCAAAGACACATCGCCAATAGGTGCAGCATGTGCGTCAGAAATAAGCGTATCAATATTTGAACCTGTTAAAGTTTTTAGAAATTCAACTACTTGATTGACTTCTTTTTCAGATAGGTTTAATGGAAAAATAAGGGGACTAAGTACTTCATTCTTAATCCCACCTTTATTATAAAATTCAACTATGCCTTTTAATGTTGATATCGATCCATCATGCATATATGGAGCAGTTAACTCATTATTTCTCAATGAAGGCGTTTTAAATTTCCATCGATCATTTGGATCCTGCGTTATGGTATATAATCCTAAGTCATTGGGTGAAATCTCATCCTTAAATGCTGAGTTATTTTTATATGAAGATGTATCAATATCGATTATCAAACCAGGAGCTAAAATAACTTTTTTTGTTGGTGGCTCCTCATACATTGATGCGGCATAACCTATGCCGGTGTTATGTAATTTTTCATCTGTAAATAAAGCAAAATCCTCTCCAACTATATGACAAGTTACACATTGGCCTTTCCCAGAAAATATCTCAAAACCTTTTTTAGCATCCGTTGATATTGCATTATCATTTTTTCCATAGTACCAACGATCAAAAGCTGAGTTACCGCTAAGCAATGAATACTCATAAGCTGCAAATGACTGACTTATAGTGTCAATTGATGCAGATGTGTCAAATGCTTCTTCAAACAAACCTTTGTAATCTGGAATCGCATTTATTTTATTTATTAAATAATCCGGAGAAGGATTTGCCATTTCATTATGAGCTAACAAAGGGCCCCAAACTTGATTTTCTAATGAATTCGCTCTAGCATCATGAAAGAATCTCGAAAGAAAAGCTGCGTTTAATATTGTTGGCGTATTTCTAGGAACAGATCTACCTTCGGTACCCACGGCAGTTTTTAATTCATTATGAGCAAACCCCATTTCAGGTACATGACAAATTGCGCATGAAATAGTATCAGTATGAGATAGTCTTCTGTCAAAAAACATCTTTCTGCCTAAAGCTATTTTTTCTCGAGTTAGTACAATCCCTTTTGCAAGCTTTAATTTTGGAAGACCAAGTTGTTTTATTTTGGTAATTTTTAATAAATCAGCTGCTTTTCCTTTACGAGTTAGACTTTTAGTATTAGTAACATAATCTTTTGTTTCATAACCGCCTTTATAGTCACCTGCTCCGCTTAATTTTGATGTTCCTGAATTTTCTGAGGCATAAATTAAATCTTCTGAAGCTGCAATGACCGTTCCATTTTTAGTTTTAGGGTCAAGTAAAGTTTTGATATCATTTATTAAAATATCTGAATGTAGAAAAGATACGCTATATATATTCCGTATTGATTTTGACTTGTCAATTAAAAATACTCTCAAGATATGTGATATTGAACCAACATAATTTCCATCTTCATCATACTCTTTGATAATTCTTTGGTTATATTTATCTAGTATAGGATTGAGTTCTTTCGTTGAATTGGTGGTTAAAAAATTCCAATCAGTCACATCGTTGTCAGATCCATCGCCATACAATTTCATAACTTCTGGAGTATCATTCTCTGGGTCAAAGCTTAGGCTAATTAAACTAACTTCTTTACCAATAACTGCATCTTTTTTTAATATATTTTTAATTTTATGAAATACCGCAGTTGCTAACGGGCACCCATTAATATCAGCACAAGTGCTATACATGAAATTCAATAAGACTACTTTATTATCAAAGATTTCATGTAAAGTCGTCTTATTACCATTTTCATCAATAACATTGCCATTTTGAGCCGATTTATAGCTTGAAAGCGTATATGTAGATGGTTTTGGAGCATCAAAGGTAAGTGTATTATATCCAGGCGCAAGTATCTCTGCATTGTAGGCTGCTTCTTGAGCCACTACTCCATGATTTAAAAACACTACTAGAAGTAGGACTAATAATTTATGTCTATCCATATGTAAGTAATACTTTACTTTATTTTTGATAAATTTATAAGTTTTTATTAGTTAAAAAAGAAAGGCCGCTTACTTGATGTAAGCGGCCCAACGTTACAGCCATTTTACGTTATTTACCACCAGAGGGTGTATAAATAACTATGACAATATTTTATTGACTAAGTTCTGCCAATTTTTTACCATCATCAATATTTGGAGTTTTTGCATATAATGAATATGCGCCAAATCTCATTTGATGAGGCATACCTAATTTTTCAGCTACAAAATCAATACTAAATCTGTGAACTAGTTCACCATTTACATGATCATAAGCTTTAAAATATTGGGTATTTCCTGGTTCAATTTCAGGATTGACTGCCTTATCCCAGTTTGCTAGAAGTGATGAAGTATAGTATATACGTTTTCCATCCCAACTTTGAGATAGCATATTTACTTGGTCTCCAATTTTTTTAGTATAAACTTCTTTAGCAATATGTGGATTAGACACATCAAATACTCTTGTCATTCCATCATTCCATGTATTTACCCATAGATGTTTATCATCAGCTGATATCGAAATATCAACAGGTAAAGGAATTTTTGATGGATCACCAATTGTACCTATTTTTTCTGTATGCCATTCATTATCTTTTTCATAAATCAGCCATATTTCAGAAGTAAGTGCAGTTGTTGTGAAACAATAGTTATGGTTAGAACCCCATGCACAACGTATTTCTAGAGGTGCACCTGGTACATCAAAGATCTTTCTTGGTTTACGTGAATGTAAATCCCATACAACGACAGTATTACCAAATCGTTTCATAGCTTCACCATCACCCATTAACTTACCAAGGTTCATCATGTAGTTATTCCATCCTGTAAATGAAGATGTAATCATTACATTTCTTCTTGGTAATGCACGGATATCATATCCATACCCATCAGCATGGTTTCCTGTTTTCACAGCACCGCCAAGGTCTTCGTCATGAGGCATGTTATGTGTTGCTACATATGTTCCATCGTTTGTGTATTCTACAAGTGCTGTTCTACCACCAAAGTCTTGGTTATTAGAAAGACCAGAAACCATCATTCTTCCTGGTAAAGCATATGTAGTATGAGGTCCAACAATCCCACCACTAGCTTTTACAAAGTCAGTAATAACTTTGTGAAGTCTAGGTTTAGATGGATTTGAGTGAACATCAAAAATAAAAATTTTACTAGTATCTAGTGTTGCAGCCCATAAATAATGCCTATCATCTGTAAACCCAGAATGATGTGCTTCATTACGACCCCCAACAGAAGTATGTCCTATTACATTGCCATAGTGTGGTGAGGCTGGATTAACAGCAACTGTTACCAGTTTATCTTGTTCATCCCCTACCCCTACTTGTCCTAATGTCCATACATAAACATAATCCTCTTGTCCAACGATCTTTGCCATGTATGGTGACATGCATGTTTCATCAGAAAATGCATGTGTTGGGACTAACACTAAAGCAAGAAAGCTTGACATCAACATACCGTATACGGTTGACATAAGTTTTCTTTTTATCATTTTGCGCGCTCCTATTTATTTCGCTTAGTTTAAGAGGGCCATTATTTAACTAATGACCCTCTAATTTTTTTATCTTCAATCTAACCTATGTTAGAAGGTCCAAGTAAGTGATCCACCTAAATGGAATGAAGATACAGTTGCTTTGGTATGGTCTAAAATAGCACATCCAGCAACATCAGCAGTACCTGTTAGAGAAACACCTCTAGCAGTATTACTGGTTTCATATACTGATTGAGCAGCTGTTAAGCCATTTTGGTTTGCACCAAAACATTTGTCTTCTTCAAGTTGAAAAGCAATATGGGTGTCAAGTGTTAGCATTGGTGCTAAGAAACCCTCCAGCCCAAATCCAGCTGTTATACGATGTTTGTATATAACTGGTGTTTCCATTGCTTGAAAATAAGACATAAATAATCCATACATTGGAGAAGTATAAGCTTCACCAGAATTATTTATTCCGCCTATAGTTGCAAGATGTTTACCTTCACGAACCTGATCTAGTAGAGGGTCATCAGCATAGCCGTAACCAAGTCTCCACTTCATAGGTCCTTGAGTTAATTGTAGACCTAAAGAATAAACTTCTTGATCCTCATAGAACTCATTAAAGAATTTAGCATCTGACCACGCTTTATGCGTCATATCACCTGAAATCAGTAAGTTTCCGTTCATCATACCTGTGTATGCAAAACCGATACCAATGTTTCTAGGTTGTTCAACTATTACGTCTTGACGACACACACCAACAGTTTGAGTTATTTGTGCGTCACCATTACAGTCAACTTGAGCATTTGTTCCATAAGATGTTAATAGTG
>Ga0207991_1000425_pt1 | contig 28868 bp, 34 predicted proteins | sample ETN07SmetaG_FD_185786 | JGI IMG/M metagenome (GOLD analysis project Ga0207991, IMG submission 185786) | Marine microbial and viral communities from oxygen minimum zone, Eastern Pacific Ocean - ETNP2014F14-07SV275 (SPAdes) (version 2) | ecosystem: Environmental > Aquatic > Marine > Oceanic ...
GGGGCCGCGCAATACCGACCTCACATGGGAAGTCACCTACAATGACGGAAGACAGTATTATCGCAAAGCTTGCTACAAGTTGGCCGATGGCGAGAAAGTTTGCTCTGATACTCAATTTTACAACAAACTCACCATTGACGTCCCTCCCGAGGCGGTCTCAGTTGGATATGAGTTTGACCTTCCAGATGAAGCTATAGGACCAGCTTTCACTGGCGAGTATAAGCTCACACTGACGGGGCCTGATGGAGGTCGGCATCTGTATCTCATGCAAGATGTCATTCGACCCAATGAGCCATATGCCACTGGCGGACTTGCCGGATCTTTCTCTGACCCCTACAGCTTCGCACAAACCGACACCGGCTGGAAAGAAAGCGAGTTCGTAGCTCTTGAAGGCCCGCGCAACGTCAACCTCACGTGGGAATTCAGCTACAATGATGGAAGACGGCTCTATCGCAAAGCTTGTTACAAGCTGGCTGACGGCGAAAAATCCTGCTCCGATCAGGAAATTAATGCCAAAGCAAGTATTTCCGTGCCTCCTGAAGCTGCCTCCATTGGCTATGAACTCGAACTTCCCGATGAGGCTATCGGCCCTGATATGGAAGGTGAATACTTACTCAAACTGAACGGCCCCGGGGTTCAACATCTGTATCTCGTGCAAGATGTCATTCGACCCAATGAGCCCTACCAAACAGGCGGACTTGCTGGTTCCTTCACGCAACCATATAGCTTTGCTCAAACCGACACCGGCTGGAAAGAAAGTGAGTTCGTAGCTCTTGAAGGTCCGCGTAACATTAACCTCACGTGGGAAGTCAACCACAATAACGGAAGAAAACTTTATCGCAAAGCCTGCTACAAGTTGGCCGATGGCGAAAAAGTCTGCTCCGATCAGGAAATTAATGCCAAAGCAAGTATTTCCGTGCCTCCTGAAGCTGCCTCCATTGGCTATGAACTCGAACTTCCCGATGAGGCGATCGGCCCTGATATGGAAGGTGAATACTTACTCAAACTGAACGGCGCAAACGTCAATCTCCTTTTCTTTTACCACGACATCGTTCGGCCAAACGAACCTTACAATACAGGCGCGTTGCTGGGGTCATTCTCAACACAATATGCGTTTGAAGAAGGCGATACCGGGGAGAAAGTCGTTGAATATGTCGACATAAGCCAGCCACGAAACGTTGCTCTGTCTTGGGAAGTGAGCCGTCAAGACAATCACACCAATCAGCGCGCAGCTTGCTACAAGCTGGCAGATGGGCATGAAGAATGCAGTGCATTCCAGCAAGTAAGTGCTGCAGTAATCAACGTTCCCGTAGAAGCTGTGTCTGTGGGCTATAAAATCGTCCTGCCAGCGCCTTCGATTGGGGATGATACAACAATCAGAAACCTCCTGAAACTTGAAGGAGCAAGGCAAAGTTTGGCCTATGGAGTTCACACCTTGAGCCGGCCCAATGAGTCTCGAAAGAAGGGTGATCTTGCTGCCGCATTCGATAATCCTTTCATTTTTGAAAACGGAGAAACCGGCACGCAGGTTGCACAGTTTATCAACTTCACAGGCCCCAGAAATGTTGGATCAACCTTCACCGTCTATAGGGTGGATAAGCACGGTCACATGCGACAGGCATGCTACAGAATGGCAGACGGTCAAGAAGAGTGCTCAAACGCAAGCAACTACTATGATGTGTCAATATTTGTTCCTCCTACGGCTGTATCCGTCGGGTATAAGACAGGTGTACCCGCACCTGGTACATCTTATCAGAACGATATCAGACTCAGCGGCAGCGGAGAAGGTGGTGAAAATTTCCCCTATGGGCGGCACACCATCACAAACCAAACGCCTCAGCCGTAAGCAATGGCTGAACAACGGGACAGACAGCAACACCTGAGTAAAAAGTGATGCAACAATAGGGTCAAGGGCCGGTCACAAGGCCAGTCCTTGGCCCTTACCTGCTGAAAAATATAGACTGCGTCACCGGTTAAACGGCGTTTAACGCGTGCCGCGATTTTGGAACCCATCCAATCGGGCCAATATCCAAGAGGTATCTCAAATACCAGCTTGGAATTTAAACAATGAAAAAGAACGCAAACCGTGGTGCGGCCATGGCCGACTACGGCATCCTTGTAGGGCTTATTGCTCTTGGCGCCATTGGTGCCGTCGTTTCCACAGGTGATGAGGTTGCAGACGTCTTTTGTGAAGCCTCAGATCAAATGACCAAAGTTCCAGGTCTGGAGCAGCGCGAACGCTGCATTACAGATCCGAACTATGGCATTGTTCTTGCGCCCGACGAGCGGTTTGTAAAAGCACCCGTTCAAATGCAAGCCGATTTCTCCGACGTCATGTTCGGGAAAACCGATACTGGTGAGCGTCTGATTTTCAGCGAGTTCACCGAAGCACCAGCAGAGAGTTTTTGGTTTGATACAGCCCTAACCTCACGCAACCCGCATGACGCCTCCCGTGAAATTTCATCGTGCTACATCCTTGGCGGCGGCTCTGATCCGATCTGCGCCGAAGCTGGCAGCGTCTCGGCCATTTCTATTCCCACCACCGCTATCGCCATGGGCTATGCGGTTTCGCCCAGCGAAAACCTTGAACTGCCTTGGCAGAACGACGTTACAATCTCGATCCCGCCTACAGGTGAAATCCAAGCCCAAAGCTGGAATATTGAGGTTGCTCGCGAAGAAGCCGACCCCATCATGGAAGATGTGGCAGTGGCCTTTGCGTCTCACACTTTTGGTCAAAGTGAGTCCGGTTGGACCTATGGTCCTTTTGCGACCATCGAGGGTAAATTCAATCAGCCTTTGACGCTGTCCATGATCAACCAATCTACTTCAGAAAATCCCGCCCCAAATCATCTGCGTAAGGCCTGCTACGTGCCCAGCGAAGGTGCTGACCCCCTCTGCACCACTGAGCGCGATGAATCCTCAGACATCAGCTTTCAAGTGGCCCCAGGTGCTGTTTCTGTCGGCTACGCCATCCAACTCCCGGCACCAAAGGTCGGTAATGATTGGGTTTCTCAGGAAGCCATCGCCTTGAAGTACGGCACAACCACCTTTGGCGAAGAAACCATCACTCTTACGCGCCCCAATGAAGTACCCCAGGCCGGGGCCTTGGCAGGCGCCTTCAGCAACCCCTACAGCTTTGCTGAGGCCGACACCGGTCTTACTGAGGGTGAATTCATTACCCTTGAGGGTGAGCGCAATATGAGTATGACGCTGAATGTAATTCACGACTCCGATCAAGACTGGAGCGTGCGCCCTTGCTATAAGCTCGTTGTCGACGGCGCGGCAATCTGCTCTGAAAATACTGGCACCTGGCAGGTGCCTGTCGATGCTGTGCAGATCGGCTACATCATGGATCTGCCGGCCACAAAAGTTGGCGCTGATGAAACCTCCAAAAACCTCATTCAGTTTTATGGACATGAGACACAGCTGGTCAATGCAAACTTTGACATGATCCGCCCCAATGAGGCACCAAGCGGTGGGTCCGTTGCAGGGACCTTCTCGGCGCCTTATGAATTTGCTCAAGATGACACCGGGTTGACAGACGGCGAGTTCCTTACCCTGGAAGGCACCCGAAACAAAGTGATGAACCTCAGCATTTGGCACGATGACGATGAAGACTGGACGCCGCGCCCTTGCTACAAACTTGTCGTTGACGGTGAAGCAACTTGCGGCACCGGGACATCCCTTCCGGTTCCCGTGGATGCGGTTCAGATTGGCTACCGCGTAACACTTCCAGCCACAAAAATGGGACCTACCAGTAAATCTGAGAACGTCATCCAATTTTCTGGAATGGCGGGCACTCTGATCAATGGTGTGTTTAAATTCGAGCGCCCCAATGAGCCCTTTCAGACCGGTACGCTTTCTGAGCCTTTCCAAAACCCTTATACATTTGAGCAATCAGATGAAGGTCTGACGACCGCCGAATGGCGCGTCCTGGAGGGCGACACCAACCACACTCTGATCTTTAATACGAGCAAACAGAGTGGCACTAATATGGATATCTACGGCTGCTATAAGTTGACCGTCGGAGGTGAGGAGCACTGCCAAAAGGGCTACCATATCATGCCTGCAGGTGTGAAGGAAATTGGCTACAAAGTCATGCTGCCTGGTACAGGAGCCGGGAACACCACCTCCAACATATCCTCCATCCAGTTCTATGGCGGCGGCACAACGATTGTGAATGAGCACTTCACCCTCAATCGCCCCAATGCCGCCTATGATGCTGGTAGCATGTCGGCGCCCTTCAGCAATCCTGCTGAAGTTCCTGCAGACTCTAAAGGCTGGACAGATGTCGAATGGCGCACCATCGGCGGCCACAACCACACGATGTATTTCCGAATGTCGCGTATCAGTGGCTCCAACTGGTCCAGAGAGATCTGCTACAGAACCTCAGGTGGTACAGAAAAATGTGACGACGACTATCTGGCCATCCCACAAGATGCCGTGGAAGTGGGTTACAGACTGCAGTATGGCACACCGGCTGTCGGCGGCAGTGACACGACAACCACAGTGAATCTGCAACTCTATGGGTCCGGCGCAGGCAACACACTGTTTAACGAGAATGTTGCCGTTACGCGACCTGGTCTGGCTGCAAACCCAGGCACGACGGAAGCCAACTTCTCCGCAACACGGGATTTTGCCGCTGCGGATGCAGGATGGTTTGAGGCTGAATACATCGGCCTCTCCAGTGACCGTAACGTCGAAGTCGTCATGCGTCTCAATGCCGAAGTCAGGCCCACGGAATACCTGCGTCGCGCATGCTACAAGATGGCTGATGGCGCCAAGAGCTGTAGCGGTGATAAATCCAACATCGGTGGCGGGGATGTTGCCTGGATCGGCGCACCCGTAGGGGCCGTCTCGGTTGGCTATGACGTGCAAATCCCTGACGCAGGCACGGACTTCACGTCCCAAGAGCGTGTTCGGGTCTATCACGAGGACTCAAACACCTACCTGCAGGATGTCTACGCAAATCTGAGTCGTCCCGCCTCCTGATCCTAAACAAAGGTGACAGCGCCCCTCTGAGGTGCTGTCACGCACTCAGCGCATCCCAGTAACGCTCTATTTTGCCTTCAGGGTGGCTCTCCAGGCATTTCATGACCACACCCCCATTAAGAATGCCACATCGCACCTCAGGATTTTCCTGACGAACCCGAGGCGCGCACGGCAAACAGAGGTATTTTCTCCATCCGTCATCCTCAGTAACAACTGATCCAAATATTCATGCCTTTCTGAAATCGAAAGCAGCTTGTGAGGTTTTGCACTCAAACCCGATCAACTGTCCTCTTGGCGCCCTCATTACCCGGCACCAGATCACCCTTGATCAGAAAAACAGACAGACAGAATAGCCCCCTCCAAACACGTCAGGCCCCCATATGTCAGATCTAAAACTGCCCATCACTGACCTCGCAGATAAAGCCATTGAAGCTGGCGTCGGTATCACAGTCTGGATTGAAGAAGACTTCGTCTGGGTGGCCGACCTAACACGCTCCCCTAAGGCCCCTGCTGGCGCTGGACGAGACTGGCTGCAAAAGCTCATTGCCCTCTCTCACCAACACGCAATGCCTGTCCGGCTCTGCTGCACCTATTGGAATGACCCATTGGTCTCTTACTACACCCAGCTTGGGTTCATCCATCTCTATACAGAAGGCGAAGAAGCCTTCCTGGAATGCGTACCCCCACAAGTCGCAAAGACATCTGGGTAGCCTATTCCTCCTGCACCCTGCGAAATCCCCTCGAGACGATGTATTTCCCCAGTTCACAGGCGGCCACAGGCTGATGTGATCCCCTCTCTTACGGAGACCCTCCATGAAGAATGCCAACACGCCCGCCATTACCTACCTCATCACCCATTCCGGTGCCTTTCATGCAGATGAAGTCTGCGCCTCGGTTATCCTGACGGCCCTTTTCCCTGAAGCAGAGGTGTTACGTACCCGTGATGCCGCAGTGATGGAAACACATGCGCCCAGCGCAATCATCTATGATGTGGGTGGTATCTTTGATCACAACGATCGACGCTATGACCATCACCAGCTCGGCAGTCCCGAACGTGAGCAGAGCAATATCTCCTATTCAAGCTTTGGCCTGATTTGGCATTACTATGGATTTCGGTACCTGCGCCAATGTCTGGGGATGCCTCCCTCTCAGGCGGCTGCTGTTGCACATGCCTTCGACACAACGCTGGTTCGGGACATCGACGCCCTCGACAATGGCGAAATCCGAGAAGGTCAGGAAGCCCTGCTGCATTACACCGCACTCCCGGCATTGATCGTCGACCAACGCCCGGACTTCGACAACGATGATCCCCAGGCCGAAGAGGACTGCTTTCACGCAGCTGTCGATCTTGCCCGCACACTCATCAATGCAAAGCTGCGCAACATCAACGCCAATGAACGCGCCAAATTCATCGTTCTGGGCGCCCTGAGGGACCGCAAAGATCCTCGGTACATCGAACTGCCTCAAGGCATGTCCTACGACAAAGTCATCCATGACGAAGGCGCGGAAGAGGTTCTTTTTGTCATCAATCCCGCCCGCGGAGAATGGCAACTCAACACCGTGGCGCAAGAGCTTGGGAAATACGGTGCCCGCAAAGACCTGCCCTCAAACTGGGCCGGGTTGCGTGACGAAGATCTGGCAAAAGAAACAGGCGTAGAAGATGCCGTCTTTTGTCACCAGGGCCGCTTCATCGCCATCGCAAAAACCCGCGAAGGCATACTGGAAATGCTCAAGCAAGCTCTCGCTTACTGATTTCGGAACGGTGTTTATCCGCCGCCAATAACGGATAAAACTTCCCTCATATGACAATGGACTTTTTCATGCGCGCCAAGCTCCTCTCTCAGCACCTTCCGCCATGCGTTTTTTGCGGCGACATCTATCCCGAGGTTGTGTCGGGCCCATGCCAGTTCACAGCTCCTGAAACCAAGTTTGTGATACCCCAGAAAGCTACAGACCCTTGTCAGTTTGAATATGTCTCCACCACCTTCCAAGCCCAGGTCACTTGCGGCCATTGCGGCGCCACCGGAACACGGTACTGCGGCGAAGAAGACATCGTTGAGGCCGAGATCAAAGCAGCGCAGGACTGGGCCAAAGCGGCATCCCCGGAGCCATCGGCGCGGGATTTTCTCAGCGCCGTAAACAAAGGAGTGTTTGCTGTGGCGCTTGGCGCCATGATTGCATCCCCCCATACCGCTTACGGCATCGTGCTGGGTCTCAGTCTTCTTCTGGGTGTGATTTTCAGCATTCTTCAGGGCCGCGACACACACCATCGCCAAGTGAAGCAATGGGAAAAGCTCAAAGAAGAACTGAGGCCCTGACTCTCATCCAGCTTACAGACGCCATCCCGCAGCTCGAGAGGCGGCCGGCGGCCCACTTTTCTCCAAGGATATTTTATGACCGATACAGATCACATTCAGCCCTATAGCGTTTTCACCAAAGCCTATGACGAAGTCTTCTATGCAGCCACCTATATGGCCGAGTTGGAGAAAGATGAGACCGACTACTGCGAAAGACTGAAGGCGCATCTGGTAAAGATCACCGAAGGTGTCGCAGCCCCTGAAGAGATCCCCGGCGATACCAACCGGCCCGTCACGCTCATGTTTGACTGTTCAGGATCCATGCTGGGCGAGACGATACATCAGCTGCTTCCTGCCCTTTTGACTGTCGGGGATAAACTCCATGCCGAAGGCCGTGTCTTTGAAATCCTGGGGTATACGACACGCTCCTGGAAAGGTGGCTCTGCGCGCAAGGACTGGATGAAGTTAGACCCCAGACCCTCTTTGCCCGGGCGCCTATGCGAGTTGCGCCATATCGTCTTCAAAGGCCATAAGGATGACTGGAGCGATGTGCGCCTGAACCTTGCCTTTGCCTTTATACAAGGTGCGTTGAAAGAGAACGTTGACGGTGAATCCCTTGAATGGGCATCTGGGCGCAGCAAAGAGATGACAGCCATCTATGGCGGACCGACAGGTGGGATTGTCATGATCAGCGATGGGGCACCTGTGGATGACAGCACTCTTGGCGCAAACCGTGTTGATCTGCTGAAAGATCACCTCCTTGAGGTTAAAGCGCAGGTAAGCCGTAAGATGCCCTTGGCGGTCATTCGGGTGGGGTATCTCGACAACAAGAACAACCTGCACCCTGACACGCCCTACATCGGCTCTTATGACCGGACTACCGACAAAGATAGATCGCAGGCCATCACCCGTATGGTAGAGGGCATCACGCAGGCCATTGGGTCGCTCAGTAATACAGCTCAGGTTGTCACTGACGGGTAAGGTCTTGCCCACCTACCAATGTTACTTCTTACCAACCCGGGCTCAAAGGCCCGGGTGATGACAGACTGTCTGTCTGTCTTTCTCCCTGTCAGGGCGCGACTGCGGGGCGCAGACGCGCGTTTCGCGGATCCGAAGATATGTTGTGCAAAATATCATCCTCTGACACGCAAATACCTCCCCTTGACGGCAAAGCCGTCCTAAAGCACTTCTCCCCCTCGTCCAGCCTCGATCGACCCCGCGGGGATTCGATTCGATGCCGTACGACGCGCGCGGAGACACGGGTGCTCGATCCCTCGCACCGAGGGATATCTGTTGGAGCTATCCCTCCTCCTTTCGTCTCGTCCTGGAACAGGTAATGCTGCTGAGAGCAGGGTCTCAGAGTTCCAGACAAGATGACCTCAATTTTATGCTACCCGAGATAGCACTTTTCCCTTGCAAAGGGTCTTTGCCCTGGGCTATTCGATCCCCAGAGGCACGGTCAAACAGCACCTTTCAGGTCGACCTTCTACTGCGCCGACACATTGCGGGAAAAGGACTAAACACTTGGAATATAACAATAGCTGACGACCCAATTCAGCCCGATGACTACCTCGTACCCGACATCGGCTGATATTTCAGCACATACAGCAAAGACTGTAACAGCACCGTCTCTTTGTGGGCAGTGTTGCTGGAAACTGCAGGCTTCGAGCATCGCCATTGGCAGCCGGGACGGGCTGCGCAGGCGTTCGAACCTGCACATATAAGGCCAGACAGATAGCGCCAAATATCTGTCTCTGGCAACGCAAGGATGCGCGGAGTGGATCGCCCAGGACCTCTCGCCTGGAGCTGGAGCCTCCGCGCATCTGCCTTAATAAACCTATTCGAGCCCCGGAGACAGAATGTCTTACACTACTTTCCCTGAAGGCCAAAAATGCCCTTTAGATGTAAAAGACACCATCGCGTCTGGCATTGCCATTTCTGCCTTGGTCCTGTCCTGGATCGGGGCCTTCTTTATCGCCGCCGCCGCACTGCCTGGCATTGAAAGCTTTGAATTTGGATGGCGTTTTTCTCTTGCGGCACTCCTCTGTGCCCTATTCGGAGTCTGCTATCTTATCCTGGTCTGCGGACAGCGACAGCAAGAGGGAGAGGGAGAGCTCAGCAACTTCCTTGTGGGCGCCTATGCCAGACTGACAGCAGGTAAGCCGGCCTTGATGGTTACCCCTGGCATCATGCAGATCGATCGCGGGCATCACTCTCTCACCCTCCCTGATGGCCTCAGAAAAATCGACGCCTATACGGATGGCAACCATCTCGCGCCTTTTCACAAACTTGACGATAAGAGCGCTCAGCTCGCAGGTCACAGTGATCTTGCTTCCCTTCAGGCCGCCTTACAGGACATAGATCCCAACTTTACGGGCATGTCTTTGGTGAGCCTGTGCCATTGGCAACCAAAATCACGCGCATATACCGATTGAGGTTTGACTACCTGCAACTTGGCAGGAGCCATCTACACCTGTAAGGTGGCAGAATACAAACTTCAGGCGAACCCATGCCGCGCGACACTCTATCAGGCGATATCAACGAGACAGATTTAGAAACCGCAAGGTTTATGACGTGGCTGGTTCAATCCTGCGGATACATCTCCCCACGCCTTTTGACTGACGACAGATACGCTTGCGTGATGCCGCTTCTGTTTACCCATGCCATCATTGTAGGGCGTATTGGCGATGTCACCGGATACAGTGATCGTTGGTGCTACGGCTCGAAAGAGACAGCTCTTGCTGCTTTGGAAGCTTGGGAGGGGGAGGGTGAGCCTGAAGGCTGGCATCGACATCCAATGACCGGTCGCCGCCGGGATCCCGACACCGGGGAAACCTGGATTAATCCGTGAATACATTTGGATTACAAAAGACGCCAGACTTCAGCGTCTAAAGTTAGATTAAGATAAGATTTTCAGAAACTGCGATGGCCACAGCCTGCGTCTTATTGGCTGCCAAAAGTTTTCGGATGCTATTTTTGATATGAAAGTCGACGGTGCGGGGAGATACGCCAAGAATCTGTGCCGTCTCCCAGGAGGTTTTCCCGCGCGCCGCCCATTCCAATGTTGCGCGCTCCCGATCACTCAGATCTTCTCGGCAGGCATCTAACTGATCAAATTGCGCCGCGTACCGGCTGTGAAATAGAAACCCCAAATAAGTAATATCGGAAATGTATGAGCGGGCAAACAGCCGCCATTCGTTGTTCTCCATTTCCGTGTTTACGGAAAATACGGCCGTTCTGTTCTTGTGATCACGGATCGGAACACCAATGCCATTTTTAAATAATCCAAAATCTTCAGCCTCACCAAAAAAGTTGCGAACCTGTTTGTTGTCACTGCGCACATCTGACCAATCGATCGGCAAAAAACTCTTCATGCCTATCTGAACCAAAGGATCGACCTTATCGTATCGACACTCTGTATACCTGTCTTGCCAGCAAGTGGGGAAGTTCGTCTCAATCACTGGCGTCGCATCATGTGTGAGCATAGGATCACGCAGATTGGCTAAATATCCAAACCGGGTTAAGCCGTACTTCGCACCCACAAGCTCAAGTGCCTTCATCAAATCGACTGTCTCACCAGGGACAATTCGATCCGTGAACTCTGTTGACATCAACAATGAAGGTGTCATGAATAGCGAACCTGTTTACTGATTTGCGCGAAGATGCGCTGATTTCGGCAGGGGATCTGAAAACCTCGTATTTATACGAGGTCGCGTTTTTTTGATATGTCCGTTATTGCCATTTGTAAGTCAGCTATAGACACAATGGACAGGCAAAATGCAACACCTCATCACCGCTCAAAACCAGCACGAATACGCCGATCTCCTTGATCAAATGCACCTTTTGCGAGGCGCACAATTCTTCGACCGTCGCAAATGGCGCGTCACAGTCGAAAATGGACGTGAGCGTGACGACTTCGACGACATGAATCCTCTTTATTGCTTGGTCTCCGATGGATATGGAAAACTCCTTGCCAGCACCCGCATTCTAATGACGATGGGGCCACATATGTTGGCCGATATCTTCCCTGATGTAATGGGCGATGAAGAACCACTCCGTCACCCTCTTGCATGGGAAATCTCACGCTTCTGCGTCGACACGAAATCTGCAAAAGAAACCGGATCTGACGGTGTAAACACGGTCACCCGAGAGCTTTTGCACTGTATCTTCACGGCAGCGAACAATGCTGGGATCACCGACTTAGTTGCCGTACACGACGTTTTTATGGAGCGCATCTTGAAACGTGCCGGATGCGAAATGAGTCGTATGGGCCCTATTGTACTTTACGATGACGGCCTAAAGACGATGGGCTCTCACTTTGAGGTCTCAAAGCGCATTGTTGACCGCATGGCGGCAAAACCATCCCGCGCCGCCCAGGCCACTGCGCAAGCGACATTGCTGCGGGCCGCCTAACCCAAAGACATGATCATCAGTCGCTTATTTCTAAGCGGCTGATGTAAATCAATTTTCGCAATGGAAAAACCAGTATGGTCGACCATGCACGCATGTGTTTGATCCGCTAACTTCTGTTGTCGTACTGGAGAGAAGAATGTTACGTCGTTTCGTATATCTCGAGCAAAACACCCCTCCCGCAGAGGCTTCTGATGGCACAGAAACAGATGCCACTGGGCAACTATGTCGCATGAGCGATGTGGGGCACCCAGCACCGCCCCGCCCCACTATTCTACCTTCTGCACTGGACGCTAAGCATTGCACGTTGGCCGAGATCGAAAGAGAAGCGGCACTAACTCAGCTTGAGACTGCGCCATCCATCTATCCGTCGGATATGCCGTCCTACCTTCCCCAAGCGTTAAGAGAAACGCTTTATGTCCGCCTATTGTCACTTGCCGTAAACTTAGAGAATGCCTCACGGCAAGCCATCGCCCATGAAATGACGCCTCCAGATTTATACTGGGACAAGGCAGTTAGAGACTGCATTCCAATTATTGAATCTGCAATCATGAGCAAAGATACCGGCAAATCATGCATTTGCGACGAAGGCATTGAAGCTCTTGGCTCCGCATTTAACTATATTGAAGATCAGCTTTCCCCCTCGCCTCCAATGCTCGGGAAATCAGAGGCCTGCACCAGCCTTATGGCAGCCCTCCTCACAGAAGGCGTCGATTATTCGACCAACGATCTTGAAATTATTCTCGGCCATTTCCTTGCCCACGCTCGAATTGGAAACCGCCGCGCGGAGCAGAATTGAAAAGTCACGACCCAATAAGATACCAGCTTATTTATTTTTCTTGAAATAATATCCTTAACTTGCTTCGGTTCAGGACGGGATGGCCAATATTTACCTCGCAGCAACGAGGAGATATTGAATGCCATCAAACCTGTCTCACGGCGATCGCGTCGAACTGGCGTTTAATCCCCCCATCAAGGTGGCGCGGGGGCGGTTTATCTCCAAAACAAAAGGTGACATCCTTAAAGACGACGGAAAGACCTTTGTCGTAAACGCGCGCAAGGAAGGTGATGCAGGACGGCCCCGTGTCATCCGCGTGGATGACCATCCAGGTGTCACTGTTGTTGCTGTGGAAAAGGCTGAAGTCAAAGAAGCACGCTTGCGGGTCTTACAGCGCGGCGCGCTGATGTTCCAAAGTCCCGGCCGCACAGCGCAAGAGATTGAAGATCAACTGAATGCTCTGGCTAAGGAGATCGCCTTACGGCCGAAATCCTTCAGGCGCGGCGGACGGCGCGATGAGTTGATGCTGCAATTTCATGATATTGCAGATCACATTGAGCTCTCCTACCCCAAGCGGGCATATCTTTTGGAACGCGCCAAGAGATTAAACGATTTCCACCCTTGGAAAACCAAAGACGCCAAAACCAAACGGACGCAAACATTGCGACCGATGCCAGTCGACTTTGATCTGAATCCTTTAATTCGAAACGACCGCGATAGACGCTTGAAAGAGATGCTTGACGTATTTGGTAGCGCTGAGCAGGAAGTTCGCAAGATCGCATCCGGATTGAATATCTATGGATATCACGCACGCAGGCCTCATCCCCAAGCTCAGGAGTTGATCGTTGATTTCACCCACCAGATCCTCGAGATGAATGCCACCGCCCAAGTGCGCGTCTTTCCCTCGAAGGCTGGTGAGTGGCAATGTGTTGTTGTGAAACCCAGGGATAAGCTACAAGCGCGAGCGGTTGCGCGGATGCAAAGAGATGGTCAGCTCTCTGGTCTGGTTCAACTCATTAAAGCTTTGCTGCCCTACTGAGGCGCAACGAAGATACCCATTTATTACGTAATAAGCCTGAAAGAAGTCCTATGAATATCGACAAAACCACCGTCTACTTTACCGCAGTTTCGGCCAATGTGCGCGGCGGATTTGTGATTGATTTCAGGCATGCAGCCACAGGAATTGTGTTGAATATGGCGGAAGCCAATCTCCTGGCTGATCTACCCGAAGAACTCACGCTGCGAGGTCATCCCGGGCTTCCGGGGCGGGCGGCGTGGACTTGGAGTGGAGGAACCATTCTTCAAGCCTCCATGAAGATGCGGCGTGCAGGCTTTGCGTCTTCAGCAAAAGAACTTGAAAGCCCCCGCGAGGTACCACCAAAGCCGGAGCCTAAAGTTGGAGACGGACCTATAGTTCAGCTCGCCCCGGGCATTGTCATGGATATGTCTGGGATAATGCCGCGGACGGAGCCGGAAGAGCCACTGAGCTTGCCCAATATCGCCTATGAGATAAAGGTCTCTGACGGTATCGTTTGGGTCGGCCTGGGTGAAACCCATCCTGACTACCCAGGTGAGCATCCCGAAGAGATTTACCGCGACATGTCGCAGGAGCCAATCTGGCAGGACCTCAAGGAGATTCTTGAAGACCCCTCATGGCCAGGCGATCGCTTCCGCTCGAGGTTCGGTGAGGTCGAAACCACGCGACGCCTGGAGTTACTGGGTATGACGAGATCTGCCAAGATCAAGCTCTGGTATGACCCCAAGGAACTCACCTTCAATGTCTCCACTGAAAAAAATGAAGATTCAGACTGGCGTTATTGGATTATGATCATGACAAAAGATGAAGATTCTCGTCATTCCGATGATCTGCGCGACGGGCATCTCAAGGAGGTCCCAGCGTATTTTAACGGCAACCTGATGGAAAACACCTGGGATCTCAAGTCAGACTCCGATCGAGATCAAGTGATCGCAGATATGATTTCGCGCGGATACACCCACGATCCCAGTATCGAATTTTATCATTAGAAATACGAGACGAAGATCCTCCCGCTTAAAAGCGACGGGAGGATCGTCTTCCCGAGAAAGAAAGGATAGGCCATGAAACACACAGATAATACCACAGGCCCAGTCTCGATCACGTCTGGTGCCCATGACATCGCGGACGAGGCACTGAAGTCTGCCGCTGAGACAATCGCAAACACACCACCGGGTCCGACATTGATCGATACACTGTCTGATGCGGATTTTTTGGCTCCGAGCGATGGCGACATCACCGTGGGCAAGCTGAAGAAATATTGAAAGGATACTGAGATGGGAATGAATACCGTCGTCGTTATGCTCAATGACCACGCTGGCAGCTGGCCAGAAGATATGCGCGATGCAATGCGGCGCCATGGTCATGAGCAAAGCCGCTTCCAAGGCGGCGAAGTCCTCTCCGTTTCCCACGCAGATGATCGCCAGATCGTTTCGGTGCACGGCAATACCGGCACACGCCTCAGTGCATTTGATGCGATCGATCAAGCTGATCTTGATGAAATGTCTGAAATCCTGCGCGCACATGGCTATACCGTCCGCCGGCCGGGCCGACAGCGCGGCGAAGGTCCTCTGGCTTGGGGCTACGCAGCCGATCAGGCCAAAAAAGCCGAAACAGAAACCTAAAATCTCCCCATCGCAGTGATGCAAGGCCGCCCTTTGGGGCGGCTTTTTTCGTTTGAGCCTATCGGAGTTTTCCTATGACACCAGATACACCCGCTTTTCAGGCCTGGGCCGGAACCAGCAAACAGATGGTCATCGGAAGAGACATGACAAGCCACAACTGGAACCAGGAAGGCCCGCATCTTCTTTGCGCCTTTCACGGCACTACACATGACTTCGACAGGTTTTCCCTCGAACGCAGCACCCATATGGGGCAGTTCGGTCGTGTGCATTACTTCACCAGCTGCGTCATTGACGCCGACGCCAACTACGCAAGTGAAGATGGACCCGATCTTAAAATGCGCATCGGGGCCCGCAGTGAAGCCATTGAAAATGAGATCGCCGATGATCCTGAAGATGCCGGACTGTTAGAGGACGCCACTGCTGAAGACATTCAAGCACAGGCGCAAAAGCTGGCGCGCGCCGAACTGCTCGGGAATGCCCCGCAAGTCCATGAGCTTTATCTGCGCCTCAATCGTCCCTTCGTGATTGATGCCTCCGGCGCAACTGACAGGCCCATGTTCGAGGAACAGTTTAATTATTCTGACGCGGTCCAAGCGGTCGCGGATGAGAACGACATCAGCTTTGACGAAGTTGAGGAAAATATCGAAGCCTACGAGGACAGGGTCTATGAGGTTCTTGATGACGCCCAGATGGACGTGCACGAGACTCTTTCTCAGGGATTGATCATGGCCTCTTACCAAGTCGGCTTTGAGACACCCAATCTTCCTGATTTCATCGCACCTCTATCAGAGATCACCTGCAATCGCTTTGAAGAATATTTTAAACAGGATGAAGATATTTCCTGCGCCGAGAACGAAGAGGGCGAGTTTGTCTCCAGCAGCCTATTCTCGATCGTTCTTGAGCACCTCGGCTATGACAGCATTGTTCTTCTGAATGCCGACAGGCGGTTCAAGACAATGAATATGATGCAGCAAACGACCCATATTCACCTTATGGGATCTGCAAGGTCTCAGGTAAAGTCGTTTGAAAACAGCGGCAGTTTTAATCCTGAAGACCCAAACATCTACACGTAAAAGGAGGTCTGGATGACCCGACCCGTTTTAACACCTGTGGTCATGCTGCGACACGCCTTCGCCGACCCCTCTTTGTGCGCCTTTCGAGATGGCGGTATAGATACGACCTGGATGGGCCAGTCTGTGATTACCTATGGGCCGCCCGCAGTTGCCTCTAAAAGCAATGGCCCGAAGGACCGCTCCAATACCTGGGCGCAAACGCTGGTCAGCGAAGAGGAGGACGGCACATTTAAAATGAAGCTGCTCTTCAATATGGGAAATCAAGGCATACCATCTGACTTTGGCTCGGATTGGCGCTCCCGTTCTGCGATGAGCGCAGCCTCTTGGTTCATGGGATGCACCAAGCCCGATGATCCAAAATGGCCAGCCATCTGGGATCTGGCGCCACATATGCTCACGCCCTTTCCTTATACTGCAAGCGACGGCTACCCTCTGGCATTTACTCAGGAAGGGAAGCACTCTCCTGTGCCGCAAGTGCGCACCCTATCTGAGACAGCTCAGGTGGATGACAGCATCCAGCCTTGGTTTGTTATTGGATGGGATGCAATGTCCGCCCACGAAAGGCTGCGTGTCCAACCCACTTTTACTGCGTCAATAATGTTGCACGCGCGCGTAAATAGATGGGATGATATTTATCACATCGCTGATCCACTTTTTGTTCCATAAGATGTGAGGGTGCCCCTACAGGGCGCCGCTGCCTATCAAAGTCTCACGATCTTCCGATGCCGCAGCCATCTTCCAGGGTCGTGCGTTCTTTTTCATCCAAAGGGTCATCTCTGAATGATCGGTTGTAAGAGCAAAATTGGCCAGCGTTTCCTCGTACCCATCCATGCGCTCATGATCTTCTGCCTTTAACATTTCTGGCGCCAGAAAAGTGCGAACCGACATAATCCAACCGTTCTTAGATGCATCTTTACTGCGTGGATTAATCCTCATGGTCACAACCGGAAGAGCGCCGCCCTTATAAGGCACAAGAAAAGCATAGGCTTGGTTCGGGTCATGCGGCATAAGCTCAAAGCTCATACCAAGATTGCGCGCCATGGAGAGGATATTGCGCACCTCAGCATTAAGTTTGTCTGGCGTAATTAGCTCTCTTTCCACAATGCGCGATAATGCATGATGGGATATGTTCGCGATTGAAACCATCTGCGCGCGATGTCTATCATACTCCTGCGTTAAAAAAAGATCGCTTAAAAACACCGACCTTTCATCGAAAAGGCGACGATTTTCCTCTGAGACATCAAATACGTGGACTTCAGGAGCAACTGCAATCGCAGAGGCAGCAACAAGCTTATCGTCGCGCTCCCAAATGCCAATACGCGGACGCTCAAAGGCCGGGCGCAAGGCTGATGTCAACCGCCGAACGCACCGCCCAGGCTTTTTGGAAAACGTGGATTTCTCAAAAGAGCGCAATGCCAAAGTGCATTTTCGCCCTTCAAACCATTTCTCTACTGTTTCAATATTTTGGAGTGTCTCAAGGTATGCTGTCGCATAGCCACGTGCAAGCTTGTGGTACATCACATCTCCTTCCAAAGGATATTTGCCAAGCAAGATATTGGCTAATGTAACTTTTTACGAAACAAATCGACCGATCTGATGTGCCTTTCAGTATGACTTCAAGTGAAGCTACTGCCGCAGAACGCAGTGCTGACGGCTCCCGCCGAGCTTGCACGCCGCCGCTCAAATGAGCGGCGCGCACGCCCGCATGAGCACAAAAAAGAACCAACAAGGTCGTATAAAATGAATCCCGAACAACCCTCTCCTTCCCAACTGGTCACCAATGGCGTCCTGCGCGCCGCAAGAGAACTTGGTTTAACAGGCACAGCCCTGTCTCGGATCACAGGACTGAGTGCTGCCACTGTCTCGCGTCTCAATCGAGGCGCCTGGACGCTGCAGGAGGACACCAAAGCCTATGAGATCAGCTTGGTCCTTATTCGCATCCATCACGCCCTCAAGGCGGTCATGGGTAACAACTCAAAGCGCATGAAAGCATGGCTTCGAGATCGGAATGAAGAAATGGGGCAAGCCCCTTTGGCGCTTTTGCAACGCATCCAAGGTTTGTTTCATGTTTTGTCGTACCTCGAACGCCTAAAACCGGGTGGGCTCTTGCGCGCCTAAAAGCTTTTTCACACAGAAAAACAGACAGACATTCTAAGGATACAGGAGCACCAATCGGTGCTCCTCACCTCAAAGGAGCCTTCAATGACCCAGACAGCCGCCAGCACCCAAACAACGGGTTACGAAAAGCTTCGCCTTACCGTACGCTATTGGCTACTGGGCCGAGGCTACACTCTGGCTCTCAAAGCCATGGAGTTTGCAGCTGAGTACCACGTAGGCCTCCGCAAGGACGGCAATCCCGAGTTTTCGCATCAAATCTGGCAGGCAGCCTATGCCCGCACATTGGCCGATCTCATGATACATCCGGAGGAAACCATTGCGGTGATCTTCCTACATGATGTCGTGGAGGACTACGGTGTGACACTGGCTGAGATTGAGCGACGCTTCGGCACAACTGTGGCGGACGCGGTTGGCCGTATGTCCAAGGAAGTTGAAGGCCGCAAGAAGTCTTCCGAGATCTATTTCTCTGAGCTGTCTCTCTGCCCTATCAGTTCAATGGCAAAAGGCATCGATCGGATCCACAACCACCAAACCATGCGCGGCGCCTTCAACCCCGCAAAACAAACAGACTACCTCGGCGAGACAGAAGTAGACATTCTTCCGATGCTCAAAGCTGCACGCCGGCGCTTTCCTGAGCAGGAGGCTGCTTTTGAGAATATCAAGCATCTGCTGATTTCTCAGATGGAGCTTTATGCTTATGCGCTGGGCGAAAACGTGGCTCCAGCACCCTGAAACACGAAAAGGACACCTCCCATGGCCCAAGAACCAAGCTCGCAACTCTCCCGCTACGCTTTTGGCTATTCGGATAAGAAACCAGGCTTCAGTTTCTGGCTCATTCATGCTGGCATGATTGGCTTCATCGTCTATCAGCTCGGGTTTGGAGGGCTATCCACCCAAGATGCAACAACTCAATCAGATGCGGCGCAAACCAGCACAGAGGCATCCGCCCATGATTAAGATCAGAAATCACATCTGCATGGGCATCCTGCACGGTGGCTATGAAGATGCTGCCTCGCTCACGCTCTGGCTTGATGAGGCTGAAGGCATCGCTCATCTCACCGGCCACTCAGGTGAAGACATCCCGCTTGATGGCCCTGTGGCACCTCAAGGTGCGATCACTTTCACAGCCAACGGAAAACCAGGCGAGGTTGCGACCTTTGAGCGCGAAGATGTCGAGAAACTCAAAAATGACCTGCAAGAGTCTCTGACCAAATGGAAGCCGGGCGGCGACAACGCCCAGATACAGGAAGACATTCAGATCATCCTCGAGGACTTCGATCTTTGTGAGTTTACTTATGCAGAATGGCTCGATGAATACGACCCGGAAACATACAAAGAAGTCTATGGCTGATTTCATTGACGCCAAATCCTTCAAAACCAATCTTTCCAAAGAGCATTGGACGCTAACCTCCGAAGGCCTGACGCGCAGGCCGCAAGACGGCAAAGTATTCGCAATCAGTTACGAGCTGTTTTGCAGTCTTGGCGACGTTTATGTGGAGCCTGCGGTTTACGCCTGGGAGATGCGCGAGGGAACAATCTTTCGGCACCCGCTTTCAGACACGCCCGACATGGCGATGACTTTTGCAACCCAAGCCTTTTCCTTTTTGGCCTGGGACAGCCTCAGACTGCATGCCATCAATGCGATTGATAAGATCCTCCCCAAGGACGCTTCTGAGACCTACAGTTTTGCGATCACGCCAGATGGTGCAGTGCTTGTGGCCGAAGAATGGCATTCAGTCCGGTACAGCAATGGGGCAGAGGCCGTAGCCTGCGCGCTACCCGCCTCAATGGACTCCAACCACACCAAGCTCAAGAGCCTGACAAACCTGGCCGCCACCATCAACGCCTTGGTTGCCTTTCAAGAACAATACGGAAGTGAAAGGCCGTCCATCCCCGAGTTCCGTCTGTCCGCATAACCCTTAATCCTAACGGCCTAATGCCCTGTCGCCCCTTCGGCGGCAGGGTTTTTCTTTGCGCATTGAGTCCAACACTCAGTTTTTTCTTTGGTCGTCAGAAAAGCGAACAAACCTACTGAATACAGACTGAGAACATGCAGCGTGCCGACCCCCACCTTTTTAAGCAGGTGGGGCTCAGTCCCTACCCCATCTTGAAAGGTAAAAAATGAAATTTACATTCCGATCTTCTCTCGCAAAAGTGGCCATTGGCCTTGCACTGGTTACATCCCTTTCGGGCTGTTTTGGTGAAGTTGTCGAGATCCCAACGGCCCACCGGGGCGTCATCTCCACAGGCTCCGGTCTGAAGGATGAAATCCTACCGCCATCGAAACTGCGTCTGTCGAGCTTCTGCCGCGTCTGCGACAATATCATCATCGGCGAAGTCTCCGATTACGGCAAAGTCGAGCCCATGCAGCTCTACATGCCCAAAGACAAGCTGAACATCACGATTGAAACCCGTGGCACATTCGCGACATCCGACAGCCCTGAAGATCTGAAAATGATCTTTGGCCGCGTGACCCCGGTTCCGGTGCGTGATCGCGTCTCCAAAGTGCCGGCGACAATCGTCTATGAGACCTATGCGCAGCAGATCATTCGTGATCGCGTCCGCTCGGTCGTTGCAAAATACGACATCGCAACCTTGATGGCCAACCGCGAAGAAATCGGTGCCGAGCTGCGCGAAGAAGTCCGTAAAGCCCTGGAAGGCCGTCCTGTGAAGGTTCTGAACTTTGGTCTGGCCGACATCCAGCCGCCGAAAGTCATTGTGGATGCCGAGATCAAACGCAAAGCGCGTGAGATCGCTATCAATGAAGCTGAAGCCAACAAGCAGATCCGTCTGAAAGAAGCTGAAGCAGACCTTGAGGTTGCCATCACCAAACAGGCGGTTGAGCTCAAAGAAGCTGAGACCCAGGTTCTGGTGGAACAGAAGCTGAAAGAAGGCTTCAGCCAGGCTTATGTCGCACAGCGCGGCCTGCGTATCCTCGAGAAGCTGGCTGGATCGACCAACAAGGTGATTTTCCTGCCGACTGAGGCCCTGAACAACCCCGCTGTGATGATCGGCAGCCTCGATACCGCCCTGAAGGACGCCGAGGGCAGCACGACTGAGGTCACTGTTCCAGAAGTCCTCGCAGAGGAACTGGCTCAGGTCTCGACCCAGAAGTAATCGCCTCAAACCCACCCGGACCCCTCGCGGGGTTCGGGATCTTGACACATCTATTTTCAGAAAGAAAACCATGAACGATACAGGTTTCCTGCACCTTACCAACACAACCATTCAGGTTGTCATTTTTGCAATGGCCGCTTTGATGGGCGCCCTGCTGCTTCGACAGTTTGTACGTTACGGCGCGCATGCCAGTGAAGCCATGACCATCGAAGACGTGCCAAAGTTTCCAATGGCCGGAGTCTTTATCAAAGGCTTTTTGCTCGTCGTACTGCTGATGGGCGCCTTCACAATCAACACATGGCTACCGAAAGCGGAAGTCACCGCTCCGGCCGTGAACTCGACAATGCAGCAGCAGATCTACCAAGACGCTGAGCGCAAGGTCGATGTCAAGCCGGTCACAGATGCAAGTTCTGCTGACGCCGAAGCCCGCGCCACACGCGTGGATGAGGTTCGCAAGCAGTTCGACGCACTGCCTGACGACGAATAATCGCGAAGATTAAATCCACACATTCGCATTTACTGGCTGGCCCCTTGGGCCGGCCATTTTTTTTGATCAATCACACTTAGAAGATTTTAGCTGCGCCTGAAGGCGCCTGAATCTCCGAATGCACCAACAACTTTCGAACCTTTGCTCGGCTTAGCAGTTTTTTTCGTCACAGACCCATCCCTTTCGAGGTTTCTTCTGGTTGCGATTCTTTGATCTACAGAAAATATAGGTCGCAAAAACGCCGGCTTTAAAAAACTGGAAAGCACAATTTGACGGATCTTGAATTATTTTATTTCATCCGTTTTTGTGAAGCCAAAATCAGACCGATTTCCTTCTTATAACCAAACCCAACCGAGAAGGAATTATCTCCATGAAAAAATCTACTTTTGCTACAAATGTCGGCTTTGCTGCCCTTGCATTTGGCATGCTGGCCACCGCTGGCATGACCGCCAACAATCTTGTGAGCGGCAATGCCATCGAGCGCGGCCTTGTGGTCGAACTCGCAGATGCAGATGCAGGCCTTGCAGACTGTGTGGCAGGCAAAGCTGCAAAAACAATCCAGAACGGCTCGATGCTGCGCCCGGGCCCTATGACTGATGCCGGCACTCTGCGTGCTGAGGCCATTGCAGCTGCCCGCGTGGATTGCGCAGGCTGAACCACAAGACAGACTTACGAAACAATACCAGCCTCATCGACTTGTCTCGGCGGGGCTTTTTAGTGACCCCATAGATAAAAAGAGAGCACCTCATGACCGACCAGCCTGGGCCATCCTTCATCACCACCCTTACACATCTGCGCGCAACGAAAAACGGGCCGCAGGGCCGAGACAGTCGCTGTGTTGGATTTCTCAACAGCTTTGATGAGGCGAAAAAAGCAGTAGAGGTCAATGCAGGCGACATCAATGAGGCTGGCACCTTCCCGCTGTGCGTCATCGAAACCATGAGCGAGGGCATCTACCCCGTCGCAAGAAATACAGCTTGGTTCGCGTGGAATGTGGACGCCGGAGGCTACCGTGAGATTTCAGGACCGCCTGAGGATCTTAAGCAAATCTGCGGCTTCAGCATCGGATAAAAATAAACTTTTGGGGAGAAGGAAAAGGACCCATATCCCCTCCTCAACAAGGAGAGATCACATGAAAACCATCGCCGTTACCGACGCCACCTTTGAAGCCGAGGTCACCAACTCAGACATTCCCGTTGTTATCGACTTTTGGGCAGAATGGTGCGGGCCCTGCAAACAGATCGCACCTGCCCTGGAAGAAATTGCCGCAGAAAATGCCGGCAAGGTCAAAGTCGTCAAAATCGACGTAGACGCCAATCCCACAGCCGCATCCAGGCTGGGCGTGCGCAGCATCCCGACATTGTTTGTGTTTAAAGATGGCGCCCCGGTCACCAGTAAATCCGGCGCTGCGCCAAAGGCTGCCCTGCAGGCGTGGATCGACGAAAACGCCGCCTGAACTACAAAATATCAGCTGAAGCTGCTGGAAAAGGCTGCGGCTTCAGTTCAGCATTTAGGAATGCCATGGGCCCAAATGTTTTTGCCGCGCATTACTTTTACGCCTTTGATTTTGTAGCGCCCATTTCTCATGTACCACGACGCAATGCTGCGCGGGTAATGCTTCGCCATGACCTTGCTCCAATGATCAAACCGCTCCCGGCCCATCATCTTATCCCCCAGATAACGTGGACCGTGAAACCCCAGTTTGGCGTTCCCAGCTACACAGACATTGCTGGCAGATAGAAAAATCGTACAGGATGAGTTACAGGTTCCGCGGATCTCGACGCGCCGTCCAGTTCGCTCTACCGCTTTGAGGCGGGCCAGATAATGCTCAAGCCGTCCGCCGCCATCATTTGTGATGACAAGTGGCTTGTCAGCAATGGCGGCCTCAGCAGGCTTTGCAATGGGTGCCATGAAGCAGGCGACCGCGAGCACTGCTGCTACCAGAACATTCCCAAATTTTGAAAAGATTGATGTGGGCATTGATCCGTTCCTCACGATGGTAAATCTGCCCATCGCTCGGTGGCCGGGCATACTGAGGAATTGGAATCGACTTGCAGCTTGCGGAAATTATTTCGCCCAAATATGAGACCCTATATTTCTTTTCGACTTAGGCTGTTCTGATCTGTTGATTTTCGACATGAGTGCGTGGATTTCGACATTTCCCAAGCAGTCTGCGGTCCGAGGTCATTGCCTCTCTTAGAGAGAAGCGCCTGACCATGAAGAGCCTCATTGTTTGTTCTGACCCACAATCATTCACTGCAAGTCACTAAGGGGCCTTTTTGTTTGTTCTGACACACATTGAATTGATGCAAGCTTGCTGCTCACGAAAGGCTTACTCCCAATCGAGATGACGTGACGAATAGTGACAATCACTTTTGATCTATCTTCCTGAGATTGGGCAGAAGTCACATTGCAAGCAAAATGTTCTACGCATCGTAAAACGCGCATACTGCAATATCATGTAAAGCGCTTTCTCCTTCTTGCCGGAATGTACATAGCGGGGGCTGGCGCCCCCGCCCCCCACCTTTGAAACCACACACCATATAAAATCACATTATCGCCTCCGGGAGCGATTGCCGCTGGATACGCGTCACGCGGGGGGAAACCCCGCGCCTGGATGCCTTCCTGGCCCAGGACCATTACTTCTATTGCAGGGTGGCCAGCCCTTCTCCCGCATGCGGGAAAAGAACTTGCATCTTGCCTGTTCAGGCCGCCTTGCCGGACGGCCTTTCAGCCAAGAGCGATCAAGTCGAAGAAGGCCCGAAGGGCCCAGCGGTACCGCCACGCGGTGACCGTTTTTTAAGAAGTGTCCGCAGTCCATGTTGGTAGCCATGGTTTTGCCAGCAGTGATCAGTTAAAGTGTTTCAGGCGGCCTTAGGGTCGCCATTTTCTTTCCTAAAAGCTTCTGGGGTACGAGCAGTAAGCCGGTGATCCTCGAAAGCATCTGATAGGACGACTTGCTCTAATCCCTTGTAAGGGAAGGGTATAGAGCATATCTTTCTTCTATCAGAGTATATCCATATGTGGTTCTCCCGTAAGCGCCACGACTGGATGGATGTGTTGCCGCACATTATGTCCATCCAACTATCATAAGGGGTGTTGTCTTGCAGGACGGCACCCCTTTTCCTTTGGGGAAGTGAGACTTGCGTCATCGCTTTTAAAAACAGATCCATATCCTCTTAGAGGTCCAGCATTTCATCGCACATTCTGGACCTCATCGTCTCATTTTCTAATCTTGGAGATCATCATGCCGCCCAGCAACTTCGTTAACGATCCCACCTGCCCTGAGTTCTATCCGCGCCGGATCTATGATCGGGCGTCAAACTTCTGCATTGTCAACAACACGGCAAATCTTGCTTTCCGAGACTGGGATGCCGCAACAGGCATCGAAGGCTTGATGGCTACGATCCGCGCCTGGCATCAGCCGCGCAATGACGGCAGCGATCGACAGATCCAGGAAGTGGCTGACGCCATGCTGCAGCGCACAGCCGAGTTCGGCCATATCATCCAAGATGGCGGCGCCTTCAAGAAAGTCGCGCCAACAAAAGTCTCTGTCTCGCAGTAAGGCGGGCCAGCAAGACATCAAGAACACCGGATAGGATTTTCCAATGACCGTATTTTTCCGTCCCTGCGGCAACATCACCAAGGCACCGACACCGCGCAACCCGTGGGACAGTGCCGTCTACGACTTCATTTCTGAAGCAACCGGTCTTGAAATTTCTGTCGACCCTTCGGTGGATTACGAAGACTGGATGGAGCCTGTCTGCATGCTCCAGCAGGCTCTCCTTGAGGGGCTCGAGACTTTGGTTCTGCCTGCGCGCGCCCTGCGTGAAGCCGTGGTAAACCCAATCGTCAAAATCGACGGCACCCCTTGCCGCGACATGCTGATTGGTCGCCAACTCAAGAGTGACCCTCTCGAGATGCGATATTTCGATCTGGGCTGGCCCAGTGCAAACGACCATCTGCCCAACCACTACGCCGAGCTCGAGGGCTTTCAGGCCAATGCCGGGCGGCGCCTGCGTCTGGCCGACATGCCCGGTGACCGCGCCTCTGCAGGAGATCGCAAACCGGTCTTCGGCAAAGGGCTGACATCTACCGACCTGGGCACAGCCATGGCAGAACTGTCGCCAGGCACAGTGATCGTCAAACAGGTCTATCCCGGCAAGTCCCTGCCGCTGCTTTCTTATGATCTGGACGATGATTTCACCGCCCCAGAGGGCAAGGATCTCTTCTTGGATGACGTAGGCTTTCACTTCGCACGCTATGAAGGTGATCCCGCAGCCTTGCTTGTGCAGGAAAAGGTCACAATGACCCATGAGACACGGTTCTTTGTCATTGACGGCAAAGTGGTCACTGGGGCCGCTTGTATCGAGCATCACACGCCTCAGCAGATCGACGCTCCAGAGGATGTCCTCAGCCCGGTGTGGGAGATTACCCGCAATAGCGGTGAGATGGATGCGCGCGTGAAGATTGAACGCAGACGTACCGCTGTGACGCTCTGGAACTTCGCCTGGGATGTCGCCTTAGAAATCTCCAAAGAGGCACCCGAACTGGACGCCTACACGCTGGACGTGGCACTGGGCGATGACGGCAAGCCCTTGGTCATTGAGATGAACCCCGCCGCAAGCTCCGGGCTTTATGCCATCAACGCCGAACTGCTTTTTGAGGCTATCCACGCCTTTTCCGAAGCGGCGCCGGCACGGAAAACCAAGGAATGGAACCCTTGTGCCTTCGTTGGCCCAGCATCAAAGATGAGCAGAAATCCTCAGATTGTCGAGCCGCTCATGGCGGATGATCTCTACGAGGACTAACCCGTCAAACAAAGGTGAAAGATGCCTTTGCCTTTCAATATACCACACCAAAGGGGGTGAACGATGTCTTGGGGATCCAATGCCAGCTTTCGAGATATTCCGTGCCGGTTCTGCGGCCAATCTCAGACAGATGATACCGATGAAGGCCTAAGTACTCATGAGAGTGCCTGTGAAGATCGGCCTCTCAATAGGATCAAAGCCGTTTTTCAGATCCTCCTTTTCCGAAGGATCAGAAAACAGTCTTGATCCCTCATAAGCGGGTGTAGCTCAGGGGTAGAGCGTCAGATTTCCAATCTGATGGTCGGGAGTTCGATCCTCCTCGCCCGCTCCAGATTTCCCACGACCCGGGCCCCTTGCGGGTCCGGGTTTTTCTTGTTCTTCTCCCAAAAGGTTACGCATCAACATGATGACACGCTCTCTGACAGGCCTTCAACTGCCCGCCCCCTCTCTGCGCCACGCGCTTTCTATGCTGATCTCGCCAATCAACCACCTGCGGCGGCAAGCAGTATATCGCAAAAGTGTCAATGATCTGAACGCCCTTGATGACCGCATGCTTGAGGACATTGGCCTCGACCGGGCAGACATCAAATCCAAGGCGCGCAAAGCGACCATGATCTGACAGGGTCTTTCCTCAGAAAGAAATACACCTATTTTGCCGGCCGCCCAAAAGGGCGCGCCGGCTTTTATTTTGAAGGCTTCGCTTTAGGTTTCAATGTCTCATTTGATCTTTTCTCAGTGCAGATCTTCTTCGTCATTTTGAAGGCTGGCCAATATCAAGGTTACACTGAAAAGGATGTAAAAATGAAGATTTTCCCTTCACTTACCGCGCTGCTTTTGATGGGCACTATGGCACATTCCGATGTCGTTCCCGCAAGCGCCACCGAAGTTGCCGCCGTACCGGCGATGGAGAGCTTCAATGAAGTGCCGACCCGAAAATCACGCGATGACATTGATGTCGCAAAGGTTGACCGTGACGTCAAAGATGCTCTCAACGGCACCATGCTTTTCCTGCTGATGCTCTCCGAGCGCGCCGGATCCTGATCTCCTTCGGGGATTAGTTGAGATGAGGGTTGCGCCAGAGACACCTGGCTGCTTTTTGTGAGGCACAAAGCAGCTGCGCGCTCACAGGTACGCCTTAAAAGTTGAAGGCTAAGAGACTTTCTGTACCTGATGCAAGTCACGTAATCGGAAAGCCTGACCTCAGTGGTCTGGCCGTTCAGGAATAATCTCATGCTTGATTACCGCATCACATCACTCGCAGATCTTAACAGTACCCTGAAAGATTTCAACGCCACTCATCTGATCTCCCTTGTCGATACCGACATGTCCGCCCCCGCAACTCCTACGCATTTACACGGACGCCACCTTGTCCTTTTCATGCATGACCTGGACGTCGTTGATGACGGCGGTCGTCCGGGAAACCCCCATAGCGATCATGTATCAGATATCCTTGGTTTCGCCATTGATCACCTCACCGACGATGGCGTGCGCGCTGTGTTTCAATGCACCGCCGGGCGACGCCGCTCTGCCGCAGCTGCTCTCCTGTCAGACCTGATGGTCCGAACCTTCCACGGGCAGACACCCACCGACGCGGTGGTAACAGGCGCATGGGACCGCATGATCGCTCTGCGATCGATTGCAGATCCCAACAAAGCGCTCCTCGCATTGGGAGACTGCCAGATGAATGCAAATGGCGCAGTGATGCGCTGTGCAGAAAGCCGTCCCCGCTTTCTAACGTTGGATCCTTCCGACGACCAAGACCTCTGACGCGCGAGATAAGAAGAAGGTTGGAGAAGGGCCGAACGCCCAGCCGCTTCTTCGCATATGCGAAGCGGCTGACCGATCAGCCAAGAAAAAACAGCGAGAAAGAGATTTTCCATGACAACCGAAAACACATCCCCAGCATCCACAACCGCCGGCCGCAAAGAATGGCCACAGCGCTTTGGTAGAATGACCAAGCTGGACGTCAAATCCGGCCGTAACGGAGATTACGGCATTATCACCGTCGATTGCGGCGGCAAGTTCACCCAGACCGCCTTCATCTTCAAGGCCGAGACCCTGAAGAAAGTTCAGGACGCCGCCCAGAAAGCACATGCTGCAGGCGTGCAGGCTGATGTCTGGATGAAG
>Ga0207991_1000427_pt1 | contig 28815 bp, 29 predicted proteins | sample ETN07SmetaG_FD_185786 | JGI IMG/M metagenome (GOLD analysis project Ga0207991, IMG submission 185786) | Marine microbial and viral communities from oxygen minimum zone, Eastern Pacific Ocean - ETNP2014F14-07SV275 (SPAdes) (version 2) | ecosystem: Environmental > Aquatic > Marine > Oceanic ...
CTGACACCACCAACCTTAGTTGAAAAACATGATTGGTCAGGCATAAAAGATTTGGCCAGATATGCTGCTACTCATTTAAACACCATGTCGTCTTATGAGCTTTAAACCTCACTGTTTTGACAGCCTGAGTATTACTGCAACAAAACAATTTATCTGAATATATAGGTTACAACAATGCAATACAAGAAAAACTTCCACCAAATAAAATCTGACAACGAAATATTTGAACGCCTCAACGACGAGCGCGAGAAAATTGGTTACTACGGCTTGCCTTATCAAGACACAACTGACATTAAAGATTATGCGAGAACGATTACCAAAAAGCACATCATAGTTGTTGGAATTGGCGGCTCCAGTTTAGGAGCTAGGGCGATTTATGAATTTTTACTGCCATCTAATACTTACGAAAAGGAATTGTTGTTTTTAGAAACCGTTGATCCACTTGAGATCAATCATTCTCTGAAATCGGTTGAGCTACATAATACACAATTTGTGATTATCTCTAAGTCAGGCAACACTATTGAAACTATAAGTTTGTTTAAGTATTTGAGTTCACTTGTTGAAATCAATAGTGGAAATTGTACAATTATTTCTGAAGCAAAAAGTGGCCTAACCCAATTTGCTAATGACAATAATATTAAGGCTTTCGATTTGGCAGAAAATGTTGGTGGACGTTTTTCCGTGTTTAGCGTGGTGGGGCTGGTGCCGTTGGCAATGGTGGGTGTTGATATTGACAATCTTTTGAACGGCTGTAAACGCGTTTCCGAAAGTTTTTTTGAGCGCGGTGAATATTATCAGTCGACTATCAAAAAAGCCAGATTCTTGGTTGAACACAAGGTGCGATTCAAGGTTAACACCATCTTCTCCTATTCGTCTTCATTAGAAAGTTTTAATAAATGGTATGTGCAACTTTGGGCGGAAAGTTTAGGCAAGGTAAACATCAATGGCACACGCCAAGCGATAACACCCGTTACATTGCTGGGGCCAGTTGACCAGCATAGCTTTTTACAGTTAATAATTGATGGCATTAGAGATAAGATTGTCACTTTTATTAAAATTGATGACTTGAAAGACGACACCATTATTCCCATATCCACTTCAAATAAATTTGATACGCTTGCCGCGAAATACACTGAAGGTTTAAGTTTTAACGAATTGATTAACAAGCAGGCTGATGCAACGATTCAATCTATAGAGGATCAGGAGGGCATTCCTTGTGATGTTATCACTATCACAACAGTGGACGAGTATAACATTGCTAAGTTGATGTTTAATTATCAGCTATTGGTTTCTACCATCGGTCAATTCTTGCAAATCAATGCTTATGATCAGCCCGGTGTCGAGCATGGAAAAATTATTTTGAAGGAGATGTTAGAGGCTTAATGGTGTGCTGGTTCAACTGTTTTCATGAAAGCCAGAGAAATAAGCAAGCTTAAAACCACTCTTCCTCGCATATTTATTTACGCTTTTAGACCGAAGGCAACACCTACTATTCCTTGGCGATAATCTGCGATACATACACCCTTAATACCCCTCTAAGAGCATGGTTTGAGCCTGTTTCTACCCGTTAGCAATCCCTTGTTTTGGTGGCTTTGGAAGCACATGGGGGGACCCATCTAGCCGTGTTTGAGATTATTGCTATACTCTCCCTCACACATGAGGTGTGATTAACCCCTTACACATGAGAGTGGTTTAGGGGGGGGCTATTATTCCAGCTCCCGAGTGTGGATTGTTCTGGCAATGTGACTTTTTCCTCCCGCGCTTTTTAACAGCTCAACAACCTTATTCTGCATCTTATTTGCCATTGCATGCTCTTCGTCCAACCCTTCCAACTCTTCTAACACTTCCAACTCCTGCAAAGCATTATCCAGTGGAGTTTGATCATGTAAGAAAAACACAGGTCTGTGGGGTTTTTCCTCATCGTAGTGCCCTTCAGTTAAAGCATTTACATCCGCCCCCAAACTTAAAAGAGTTGTTGTGAGATGTGGTTAGATTAGTGTGTGGTGGAGATGGCGGGAATTGAACCCGCGTCCGAAAACCTTCATTCAAGAAGTCTACATGCTTAGTAAAGGCCTATTGTTTTAACTTTTGACCACCCGACCAACAGGGATGTAAAAAGCGATTTCAGGTTTGGTTTTAACCCTATTATCCTAAACTAATAATAGTGGCGAGTCTGTAAGCGACCGTTATCCCAAAAGTACAGACAACCTCTAAGTAACGGTTAGCATTATGCTGCTAAAGCGTAGTTGTCTTCGTTTGCAACTATTATTTAAAGAACGTTTTTACGAGCAATCTTTGTCCTCGGCATGCGTCCTTGAGATCCAACTCCTCGTCGAAGCCATGTCATCCCCAGGCGTCTTATTATACCCTTAAATATATTCCACAGAAAATCGTCATTTGCCCAAATTCGCTGTTATTTGCGTACTCAGCCGATCACATATGACTTATATGCTCACAACTTGCGTGCGAAAAAGCCCTGAATTCAGACAAACAAAGCCCAAATATTCTGAGAAATTATTTGGGAATTAACGGATTGTAATGCGGGCAAACTTGCGCTTTCCGACTTGGTAAACGGCTGTGCCTTGAGAAAGTTCAAGATCTTTATTGGTGATTTTTTTACCATCAATTTTAGCCGCACCTTGTTTTATCATACGAAAGGCATCGGACGTTGAATTTACTAGGTTGGCGTCTTTTAAGAGGTTGGCAATTTTGATGCCAGAATCAAACTCGAATTCATCCATCTCATCAGGAATTTGGTTTTTAGCAAAACGATTGATAAAGCTTTGCTGTGCTTTCTCTGCAGCTTTCTTGCTATGAAAGCGCGTGATGATTTCATCGGCTAAGCGGAATTTTATGTTGCGTGGGTTTTCGCCATTCTCAACCTCTACTTTCCAGTCAGCAATTGTTTCAATTGATTGAAAACTGAGAAGCTCTAAGTAACGCCACATCAAATCATCCGATATTGACATAATTTTGCCAAACATATCATCCGGCGTATCGTCGATACCAATGTAGTTGTCAAGCGATTTACTCATTTTTTGAACGCCATCTAAGCCTTCCAATAGTGGCGTGGTGAGAATCACTTGTTGTTCTTGGCCGGCTTGCTTTTGCAACTCTCTGCCCATCAAAAGGTTGAATTTCTGATCGGTGCCGCCACATTCAACATCGGCCTTTAGTACAACGGAATCATGACCTTGAACCAAAGGGTAAAGGAATTCGTGAATAGAAATTGATTGGCCGGATTTATAGCGTTTTGAGAAGTCATCACGCTCAAGCATTCTCGCGACTGTTTGCTTTGAGGCAAGGCTAATCATTTCCGCGGAGCTCATTTCACTCATCCATTCTGAATTAAAGCGGATTTGCGTTTTTTCTTTGTCCAGAATCTTAAACACTTGTTCTTGGTAGCTCTGCGCATTCTCAAGCACTTGCTCTTTGGTGAGTGGTTTGCGCGTGACATTCTTACCTGTTGGGTCGCCAATCATGCCGGTGAAGTCACCAATCAGGAAAATAATCTGATGACCTAAATCTTGTAATTGTCTAAGCTTATTGATGAGTACTGTGTGACCCAAGTGTAGGTCGGGCGCTGTTGGATCAAAGCCCGCTTTAATACGTAGCGGTTTGTTTTTCTCGAGTTTTTTCTTTAGTTCTTCAAGCGGCAGAATTTCATCTGTACCACGCTTAAAAACAGCTAGTGTTTGTTCAATATTCATTTGGAGTTCTCTATTAAGCTCTTATGTGTCCGTCACCGAGGACTATGTATTTTTGTGAAGTAAGACCTTCAAGGCCGACTGGACCACGTACGTGGAATTTATCTGTGCTGATGCCAATCTCGGCGCCTAGGCCATATTCGAAACCATCTGCAAAGCCTGTAGAAGCATTTACCATCACCGATGATGAGTCGACTTCGGTTAAGAATTTGCGCGAACGAGTAATGCTTTCGCTGACAATGGTTTCGGTATGAGACGAGCCGTATTGGTCAATATGGGCAATAGCCTCATCAAGGGAGTCAACAATGCGAATGGATAGGATAGGTGCTAGGTATTCTTCGCTCCAATCTTCTTCGGTGGCCGCAATTACTTTGTTTGAGCGTTGCTGTGTTTTTTCACACCCGCGCAGTTCCACACCTTTATCGACATAAAGATTAATCAGTTGTTCAAGCACATCTTCAGTTAAATCTTTGTGAACAAGTAAGGTTTCAGTGGCATTGCAAACGCCGTAACGCCGCGTTTTGCCATTAAATGCGATGTCAATCGCTTTTTGCGTATTGGCATCTCTATCCAAATAGGTATGACAAACCCCATGAAGATGTTTAATCACAGGCATTCTTGCGTGCTCTGTGACATTTTGAATTAGGCCTTTGCCGCCTCTTGGAATAATGGCATCCACATATTCATAGGCTTTGACCAATTCTGAGACCGCCTGTCTGTCAGTGGTGTCAATCAGTTGCACAGCATTTGAATCCAAACCGGCATCGCTAAGGCCGTTTTTAACGCACTTATATAAAGCAAGATTGGAGTGTATGGCTTCCGAGCCACCGCGCAAAATCACAGCGTTGCCAGATTTAAGACACAGTGCTGCCGCGTCAATAGTGACGTTAGGACGAGATTCATAAATAATACCCATGACACCAATTGGCACACGCATTTTGCCGACCTGAATGCCACTTGGGCGATACTTAAGGTCGGTGATTTCACCTACTGGATCAGGCAAAGCGACAATGTGCTCTAGGCTTTCAATAATGCCAGCAATGCGCTCATCGTCAAGCATAAGTCGATCTAGAAGTGCGTCGTCCAAGCCATTGGTTTTGCCGTGGGCTAAGTCCTTTTTATTTTCACTGAGAATAGAGGTTTTGTTTTTTTGAATATTGCTTGCAATATGAATCAGGGCGGCATTTTTTTCTTCAGTATTTGCCCCACGCAAATTTTTTGAAGCTTTTCTTGCTTTTTGACCTAGTGTTGCAATCAATTGTGCTATTGAGTCCATTGGTTTTTTCCAGCTAATGTGATGAGCACAGTTCTTAGCTCATCAGAAACATTAAGATTATCCCTGCCTTTGAGTGAGCGGTCAATACGCCCTAGTAATAAGGTCAATTTTTGCAAGCTTTGATATGGGTGCGTTTTCAATGCTTGAGTGACCAGTGGCTTTCTTTTTTGCCACACACGGTGTTTGTTTAAAATCGATTCTATGGATTGATTTTGTTGCAGTTCAACCGCCATTATTGACAGTGTTTTTATTTCGCGATAGAGTGAGGAAATAACCATAATCATTGGCGTTGCCTCCTCTAGTAATGAGTTAAATACCTTGCTGACTTTAATTGCATCACCTTTCAGCGCAGCATCAATTAATCCAAAAATTGAATAATGGGATTGCTGATCAATCTGTTTGAGGTAATCTGCGGCATTAATTTTGCCATCAGGGTATGTAATTTGTAGCTTTTGTATTTCCTGCATAGATGCCAAAAGGTTGCCTTCGGTGCAGTAGGCGATTGCGTTGGCTATTTCTTTGTTAGCCACAAGGCCTAACTGTTCCATATGGTTGAGAATCCAGCCGACAAGATGGTCGCTTTGTACCTCCCAGTGTTGAATAATAACACCTTTTTTCTCAAGCAATTTAAACCACTTGCTTTTTTGCTGCGCCATATCGAGTTTTCCTGCAGAGATGATTAGCAGGATGTCGTTTGGCAGGTTCTCGGTAATTTCACAAAGTGCTTTTGAGCCTTTGACGCCGATTTTTCCTGTACTTAAATGGCATTCAATAACGCGCTGGGGGGCAAACAACAAAGTGCTGGAAATTTCTGAAAAAATCTTATCCCAATTGAAGTTCCCATCAATATCAAAGCGCACTCGATCAGTAAAGCCACGTTCGATTGAGGCACTCTTGATACTGCTTAGACTTTGTTCAACTAGGAGAATTTCAGGTCCAAAAGCAAGGTAAATTGACGACAGTTCTTCGTTTAAGTGTTTGCTGAGTTGTTCTGGCTTTATTTTCATTAAGTATGTGTAGAAAGATTGCGGTTGGAAAAAACCAGAAAATTGGTGTAATATCTGAACCTGTGTAATTATGTCATATTCGATGAATAATTTGTCATCAAAGGGTTGAAAAACTGGCATCAAGCCCTATATAAGTACACAATAGGGTATAGTTATCCCACTTAATTTTATTAATTTTTGTTGTCTTTCTATGTATAAAAATATCTTACTTTGGCTTGTATTGGGTAGTGTCTTGGCCTCTCTTTTTGGCCAATTCCAGACTAAAGATAAAAGCACCCAGATTAGTTATTCGCAATTTATTCAGAGCGTTAATCAAGGTAACGTCTCTAGTGTTACCATTGCTGGCAGTAATATTTCCGGCATTAGCGGCTCTGGTGAACAGTTTAACACTTATAGCCCTGGCGATCTTGGCTTGATGGGCGACTTATTAAATAATGGGGTTGCCGTTATAGCAACACCACCTGAAAAAGAAGGCTTTTTCAAGCAACTGATTATTTCACTGGCGCCAATTTTATTGTTGATCGGTGTTATTTTGTACACAATGCGTGGTGCAGGTGGTGCCATGGGCGGCAAAAACCCAATGTCATTTGGTAAGTCAAAGGCGCGTTTAATTACTAAGGACGAGTCACACGTTACTTTTGATGATGTGGCTGGCGTTGATGAGGCCAGAGAAGAAGTGAGTGAATTGGTCGACTTTTTATCCGATCCTTCTAAGTTCACCAAGGTGGGCGGTAAGATTCCAAAAGGTGTGTTAATGATAGGCCCCCCAGGTACAGGTAAAACACTGCTTGCGAAAGCAGTTGCGGGTGAAGCTGATGTGCCGTTTTTCTTCATTTCTGGCTCCGATTTTGTTGAAATGTTTGTCGGTGTGGGCGCGTCACGCGTTCGTGATATGTTTGAGCAAGCGAAAAAGAACGCTCCTTGTATTATCTTTATTGACGAGATTGACGCTGTCGGCCGTCAACGTGGTGCAGGTATGGGCGGTGGCCATGATGAGCGCGAGCAAACCTTGAATCAAATGCTGGTTGAAATGGATGGCTTTGAAGGTTCGGAAGGTATTATTGTTGTTGCTGCAACTAACAGACCAGACGTGCTAGACCCAGCCCTACTACGACCTGGACGATTTGACCGTACGGTGACTGTTGGTTTACCTGATATTAAAGGCCGTGATGCGATTCTGAAAGTGCATATGCGCAAGCTACCGGTTGCAAAAAATGTGAAATCAATGGATATTGCCCGTGGTACACCGGGATTCTCAGGTGCGGATTTAGCAAACTTGACCAATGAGGCGGCTTTGATTGCTGCCGGGCAAGAGAAAAGCTTGGTTGGTATGCAGGAGTTCGAGAAAGCAAAAGATAAAATCATGATGGGTACAGAGCGTAAAGGCATGGTGATGGATGAGGCAGAAAAAGAAATGACCGCTTATCATGAGGCGGGTCACGCGATTGTAGGTCGCTTGGTGCCAGAGCACGATCCAGTTTATAAAGTAAGCATTATTCCAAGAGGAAGATCGCTTGGTGTGACGATGTTCTTGCCTGAAAAAGACAGTTACAGTATTTCCAAGCGCAAGCTTAATTCTCAGGTTGCCGCTTTATATGGCGGTAGAATTGCAGAAGAAATGGTTTATGGCGAAGATGCGGTAACCACAGGCGCCAGTAATGATATCGAGCGTGCAACAGAAATAGCTCATAAAATGGTCAAGCTTTGGGGTATGTCCTCAGCGATGGGTCCGATGGCTTATGGCGAAGAGGAGGGCGAAGTGTTCTTGGGTCGCCAAGTGACCAAGCACAAACATATTTCTGAAGCAACTTTTGATAAGGTTGACACCGAGATTCGTAAAATTATTGACGCCAACTACTCTGTGGCTTACAAAATTCTTGAAGAAAATCGAGATATTTTGGACGCTATGGCCAAAGCCTTGGTTGAGATTGAAACCATCGACGTCGGTCAAATTGATGATTTGATGGCAAGAAAACCAATGCGTGAGCCGGCCGCTGTCGTGGATTCTGACGAAGTATCCTCTGAGCTTGGCACTGGTGAAATAGTGCCAGATGCAAAACCGACTAAGGATGAACCATTGACTGGTGAGACACCTGAGCAATTTGCCTAATTAGGGTTTAGCGTGATCCAGCAGCAGCTAATGATTATGGGTGTGTTAAATATCACACCAGATTCTTTCTCTGATGGCGGTCGTTTTTTGGATGCAAAAAGCGCTATCGACCAAGCTCAATTAATGGTTGAGCAAGGCGCTGATATTATCGATATTGGCGGTGAATCAACCCGCCCTGGTGCCCCAGCAGTGAGCGTTGAGGATGAATTGGGGCGCGTTTTGCCAGTAATCGAAGCACTAAACGGAAAAATCAACATTCCCATTTCCATTGATACTTCGAAGCCTCTTGTTATGCAAAGAGCGGTTGAGGCAGGTGCAAGCATTATTAATGATGTTTGTGCATTGCAAGCCGAAGGTGCGATTGAAATGGCTGGGTCTCTTGATGTGAGTGTGTGTTTGATGCATATGCAAGGTACGCCAAGGACAATGCAGGAAAAACCGACTTACAAAAATGTAGTCGAGGATGTAAAAGCTTTTTTTAAAGAGCGCATCGCTGCTTGCGCGGCAGTTGGTATTAAACCAGAAGCAATTACATTAGACCCTGGCTTTGGCTTTGGTAAGAATTTAGGCCATAATATTGCTCTATTAAAAAATCTATCTGAATTTCATGAATTTGGCGTTTCAATTTTGGCGGGATTGTCACGCAAATCGATGATTGGTGCCTTATTAGGCGATAAGGAAGTCAGTGATAGAATGATTGGCAGCGTGACTGCTGCTTTGGTTGCTGTGGAAAATGGTGCCAACATTATTCGAGCGCATGATGTCGCCGAAACAAAAGACGCCTTGACAGTGTGGCAACAAATTAAGAATTTTAGGGAGTAGTTTTTGAATCAATATTTCGGTACAGATGGCATCAGAGGTAGAGTTGGTGTTGCACCAATCACCGCAGACTTTCTATTAAAACTGGGATGGGCTGTTGGCTCTGTGTTATCGGCCAAAGGTCAAACCAGTGTTATTATTGGCAAGGACACCCGTGTTTCTGGCTATTTATTTGAGTCCGCACTTGAGGCGGGATTTTTATCTGCGGGCGTTAATGTTGGCCTTTTGGGGCCTATGCCAACACCTGGTATAGCTTATTTAACTCAGGCTTATGGCGCTAGTGCCGGTGTTGTTATAAGTGCTTCACACAACCATTATGAAGATAATGGTGTCAAGTTCTTTTCAGGAAAAGGTCTAAAGTTAAGTGATGCACAACAAAGAGCTATTGAGAAAAAACTAGAAGAACCAATGATTAGTGTTGATACTAAGAATATCGGCAGGGCGATCAGACACGACCAAGCTCTAGGACGATATATAGAATTTTGTAAATCCACTTTTAATCGATCGATAGATCTATCGAAGTTGACAATGGTGATTGATTGTGCGAATGGCGCTACTTATCATATTGCTCAAAGCGTTTTTGCCGAGTTGGGCGCTGAAGTGATTATGATTAATAATCAGCCTGACGGCTACAATATCAACCTAAATTGCGGCACGACAGACACTAAGCACTTACAGCAAGAGGTTCTTAAGCACGGAGCAGATCTAGGCATTGCCTTTGATGGTGATGGCGACCGCATGGTAATGGTCGATCACCAGGGCGAGCTGGTCAACGGCGATGAACTCATCTTTATTATTGCCAAGGCGTGGCACTCAACTGGCGACTTAAAGTCTGATACAGTGGTTGGCACACAAATGTCCAATTTGGGCATGCGCCATGCGCTTACCAGTTTGGGTATTCAATTTATTGAAGCCAATGTGGGTGACCGCTTTGTTATGGAGCAGATGAAGAGCAACGATGCTGCACTCGGGGGTGAAGGTTCGGGACATATTATTTGTCTAGATAAGACCACTTCTGGCGATGGAATTATTTCTGCTCTGCAAGTGCTAGAAGTAATTTGTAAAGCAGAGAAGGCGCTTTGTGACTTAAAAAATGAAATGATTAAATACCCGCAAGTCCTGATTAACGTCAAGACGGATGAGGAAGTGGACTTGGGTAATCACACAAAGCTTAACGAAGTACTCAGTGTCGTTGAGGCTGAGCTTGGCGATGAAGGCAGAGTACTGATTAGAGCTTCAGGCACTGAGCCTTTAATTCGAGTCATGGTGGAAGCAAGTGATTTGAACTTAGCTGAGGTGAGTGCTCAAAAATTAGCTGCAGCACTTTAGTTAGTTCTAGCTGAAGCTAAAAGCAATTGGTAGTGCCACTACTACCACAATAGACCATAAAAAATAGATTGGTAGGAAGTTTGCAATGGTGCTTTCTACGGATCGTTGTGTATTGCCCAAAAAATTATTTTGGATGCATTGATGGGTTATCTGTATCAAGTGAATAAATATAAGTATGTTGGCGCCAGTCACTGCTACGCGGTTTGGTGTTGTTCCTAACTCTGCCCAGCGATAGAGTATGGCGCTGAGCGCTATAGCATTAACAACGAGTGTCGAAGCCAGTAAACCAATGTGGATAATGTTCATTAACTTTGAGTCTTTTAGCGGATTGTGTCCAATGATGTAAAAGACCGACATTGCCCAAGTTACAAGCAACAAGCCGTTAAAAATAATAAGAAATTCACGGTCGTGATAAGGTGTTTTGCCCTGATAGATGGTTGCCGCAAGATAGGCGACAACTGTAATAAAGAAAAGAGGAATAAAAATACTAGCCAAAGTATTTGCAAAATTACTCTGCCGGTTAAGGATGTAGTCATAAACGTAGCTAGCAACAGTCGGTGCTGCTACCAATCCAAAAATAATGACGTAGTCCTCATAAAACTGGGAAACATTAATGTCAATCAAATCAAATAGCCCGATGCTGATTGCAGTGAGCACGCCGCCGCCAAGAAGAATTAAGACGGTAATGATAAACACTTCTCCTAGATAACCAAGATACTCAACACGTTTGATTGTCTGCCCCCAATTAGCGCCTGCAAAGCCCAGCCCTAGGAGCGAGAGCATAAGCAAAGGCATATGAATTTGAGACATGATGATGGAGTCGGACGAGGACCGATTTGGCATAAGACCTGCGGTTAACACACAGAACACCACACCAGCCAACAAGTAGCGATTAATCGGAGTGCTGGCCTTGAAATTAACAAAATATAGAATCATCGGAGCAATTAGGATAATTGGTATAAATCTTGGATAAAACCATTCTTCAGTAATGGTAAATATGACTGGAAATTTCGCAAACACACCCGATAATAGTGCGATGATTATTACAAGGAATAATTTGTTTTGTGGGTGATTATCTGCTGCAACAGTCATGTAACTCAGTCGCGCTTGCCAAGTTTTGAGTGTTTCAGACTCAGGCCTAAGCATAATAGCATCACGCAACATCGATTTAAATAATTGAGGGTTATCTTGATAAAGCGACTCTAAAGCTGAGTGATTATCTAGCTTGTTAATTATGTCATTAGTAGTCATGCGCGACTCATATACTAGTGCTTGTAAATTGAGTATAAACTATGCCTACAGTAGTACAAGTGAAACTTTTGCTGCTGGGTATAATGGCGTTTTTTTTGTGATTTCGATGCATTGAGAGCAAGATGGAATTTTCAAACGCACAATTTGTATTTGTTTTAATCATTTTTTGCTGGACAGGCTTTGTCCGCACAGGCTTTGGTTTTGGTGGCGCGGCCTTGGGTCTGCCCTTTATGCTTTTAGTGGCCGGTTCGCCTATTGATTGGCTACCGATTATTGGCCTTCATTTGTTGTTTTTTTCAGGTCTATCTCTTGCCAGCGCATTAAAACAAGTAGATTGGAGGTATTTTAAAAAATCACTGGTTTGGATTTTGCCAGCCAAAATAGTTGGCGTCATTGGCCTTTTGAATCTTCCGCCAAATGTAATGACGGTGATCGTCTATTCGATAACGGGCTTTTATGCCTTGACTTGGCTGTTTAACTACAGTATTAGATCTAACAAAAACTGGCTTGATAATGTACTTTTATCCCTTGGTGGGTATATTTCCGGCACTTCTCTGACCGGTGCACCACTCATCGTTGCAGTTTACATGCGTAAAGTTGCTAAAGAGCAGCTTAGAAATACGCTATTCGTCCTGTGGTTTTTCTTGGTTAGTATAAAGATGGGGGCTTTTATCGCAGTTGGTGTGCATATTGATTGGCAGTACGCACTGATGCTCATACCTGCAGCTGGCGTTGGTCATTATTGTGGGCTAAAGGTGCATGCGAAACTGATGGAAAATGATCAGAAATTTAAGCGTTGGTTGGGTGGCGCATTGCTAATCATTTGTGCGATTGGCATGACCAAACTATTTCTGGGTTAAGTTATTGTAGATCCAGCGGTAATTCTGTAGTGAATTTAATCTCTTCAATAGCGAAATTTGAAGTCACTTTGAGAAACGGCACTTTTTCGATTAAACGCTTATAAAAACCATCATAACTATCAATATCGCCGACAATCACCTTGAGCAGATAATCAATTTCGCCACTCATTCGGTAACATTCGAGCACTTCTGGAAATTCTTTAATCGTTTCCGCGAAAATTTTGATCTTTTCTTGGACGTGGGTGTTGATGGTAACAAACACAATGGCGGTGACATTAAGTCCTACGCGCTTGCGATTAATCAAAGAAACCGTTTTATTAATAAACCCTAGTTTTTTCAGTTGGTTGATTCGCTTCCAGCAGGGTGTGGTTGACAGGTGTACTTCCTTTGATAACTCTTGCACAGTCATCTCCGCATTTTTTTGTAATAAACCCAGTAGCTTTCTATCGATTGCATCCATATTCTATTCCGTTAAAATAGGAAAAATGAAATTTTTTTTCTATAATCCACGAGTATACCAGTATATAAGTATTATTTTTTCTATAAATGTGCAATATGTAGCATATGATACTATAATTGTTGGTATTACTGTTTGGAGCAAAAACTAATGTACCAATACAATGCAGACGATACGGCATTCTTAGTTGAGCGCGTTGATCAATTTGAAAAGCAGCTAAACCGCCATTTAGCAGGCGATTTGGATGCAGCCAAATTCAGAAGTCTTCGATTAAGAAATGGCCTCTACATGGAATTGCATGCCCATATGCTGCGTGTGGCAATTCCTTATGGCATTCTTAATACCGAGCAGCTCAGGGCTTTGGCTGATGTGGCTGATAAGTACGACCGTGGATTTGGTCATTTTACCACCAGACAAAATATTCAATATAATTGGATTGAGCTGCCAGAAATTGCTAATTTACTGCGTGATCTTTCGGCTGTTGGCTTGCACGCTATTCAAACCAGTGGCAAGGCGATGCGTAATATTACTGCAGATCCATTTTCTGGTCTAACAAAAGACGAAGTAGAAGATGCACGACCTTATTGTGAGCTTATTCGTCGTTGGTTCAACATTCACCCTGAATTTTCTTGGTTACCAGGCAAGTTTAAAATAGCCATTAATGGCGCCAAGCTGGATGAAACAGCATTACAAATTCATGACCTTGGGCTAAACATTGTGTACAACGAGGCAAACGAACTGGGTTTTGCGGTTTATGTTGGTGGTGGCTTGGGCGCAGCACCGATGGTGGCGCCAGAAATCACCCCATTTGTTGCGGCTGAAGATATTATAAGCTACCTAGAGTCAGTCCTTAGAGTCTACAACCTCAAGGGTCGTAGAGATAACCTGAAACGTTTACGCATTAAGTTCATGGTGCGTGAACACGGCGCAGTCGAGTTTGGCAGAATGGTTGATGAGGACTGGCAACAGACAAAAAATAATCCAGAATTAAAACTCAATATGGACGAGTTGGCAAAACTTAAAAAAGATTTTGCGCTACCAATAGAGCCAGTGGATTTGGCTGGTTTTACAGATACTGTCGATTTTAATTACAGTATTTGGAAGAAAAACAATGTCAGAGCGCACAAGTTATCGGGTTACAGTATTGTTAATATTTCCCTAACACAGCTTGGCACAGCGCCTGGTGATGCCACTTCTGAGCAAATGAGAATGTTGGCCGATCTAGCGGATAAATATTCAAATTCTGAGCTGAGAACAACCAAGCGCCAAAACCTCGTGTTCCCATATGTTAGGCAGAACCAAGTGTTTGAGTTATGGCAAGAGCTGGCAAAAAACAGTTTGGCAAGTCCTCATCAAGGTACTTTAGCGCATGTGGTGGCTTGCCCGGGTGGGGATTATTGTGATCTGGCGAAGGCGGTGTCTATTCCAATCGCTCAACAAGTTCAGCAGCGTTTTGATGATATGGACAAATTGTATGATATTGGCCCAATCAACATCAATATTTCTGGCTGTGAAAACTCTTGCGCCCACCACCATATTTCCGATATTGGTCTTCTGGGTTTAAAGAAGAATGAGCAAGAGTTTTATCAAATTACACTTGCTGGTGAAACACTGCACGAAACAGCCATTGGTAGAAAACTGGGCCGCTCTATAGCTGGTGCAGAGGTTGTTGATGCCATTGAAGACATTGTTAATATTTACTTAGACAGCCGTGAAGAGGGCGAGAACTTTGTTGACGTCTTTAAGCGTATTGGTATCACACCATTTAAGGAGAAGGTCTATGGTTGATGATAACGAGGTTATCACAGTGGTGAGCGAACAGGGTCAAACCGTTGAGCTGGTTAGTGTGGAAGAATGGATTGAAAATATCGACAGCTTGGCTGCTTCTGGCAAAGGCGTTTTAATTAAGCCTGCGGATGATGTAACTTTGCTAAAGGACAGCTTGAACAAAATTGCTTTAATTGCACTTGATTTTGTTGGTTTTGATGAAGGCCGTGGTTACTCACAGGCAGCCTTGATTCGCAATAGATGGGGCTATAGCGGTGAAATACGCGGTATTAATACCCATTTAGATCAGTTGCAATTTATGCTTAGATCAGGCGTTAGTACGTATGACTTGCAAGAGCAATATCAAGGCTCGAATGAGCACGACTATACTCATGGCTTTAGTATCTGCTACCAAGCGGCGGCAAATAATGCCGACATGAAAGAGAAGTTTTAGTAAAACCACACTCTAAGAGGTAATGTGATGAAGGATAAGACTTCTAGATCGGTTTGGAAAACGGTATCATGGCGAATTATTGCAACGCTTGATACGGTCATTATTGCCTATCTAATTACTGGCAGCCTTAAGATGGCAGCTTCCATTGGTTCTATTGAAGTAGTAACAAAGATTTTTCTTTATTACTACCACGAACGCACTTGGAACAAAATTTCTTTTGGCCGGGGCTGATGTAGGGCGGTAATGGAGAAGGTATTTAGTTTAAAATTCACCTCATGAATGAGTACGTATTAATCCTTGTTAGTACCATATTGGTCAACAATTTTGTTTTAGTCAAATTTTTAGGTTTGTGCCCCTTTATGGGTGTTTCCAACAAGATGGACACCGCAATCGGCATGGGCTTTGCCACAACGTTTGTGCTCACTTTGGCGAGTATCAGTAGCTATCTGATTAACGCCTATCTTTTAACACCCCTTGATCTTGAATACCTCAGAACCATCGCATTTATTGTGACTATTGCTGCTGTTGTTGGCTTTACAGAGTTAGTTGTCAATAAAACCTCACCGGTTTTGCATCAGTCACTCGGCGTATTTTTACCGCTGATTACAACCAATTGTGCAGTGTTGGGTGTTGCCTTGTTAAACGTTGGTGAAAGTAATAGCTTCCTGCAATCCGGCGTTTATGGCTTTGGTGCTGCAGTGGGCTTTTCTTTTGTACTTGTGCTGTTTTCAGGTATTCGTGAGCGAATCGAATCGGCCAATGTACCTGAAATTTTCAAAGGTGTACCAATCGCATTGATTACTGCGGGATTGATGTCAATGGCCTTCATGGGTTTTATTGGTTTAGTTTGATGTTAGATGCGGTAACAGTACTTTCTATACTGGCGCTTTCCTTTGGCCTAATTCTTGGCTATGCGGCGATTCGGTTTAAGGTTAAGGGCAATCCATTGGTTGACCAAATTGACGCCATATTGCCGCAAACTCAATGCGGTCAGTGTGACTTCCCTGGCTGTCGCCCTTATGCTGAAGCGATTGCCAATGGGGAGGCTGAGATTAACCAATGCCCGCCCGGGGGACAAGAAGGTGTTGATGCTTTGGCCGAACTTTTAGACGTAGAAACCCTACCCCTTAATGCAGAACACGGCGAGACCAAGCCAAAACGTATTGCAGTAGTTGATGAGCAGGTTTGCATTGGCTGCACGCTTTGTATTCAAGCTTGCCCTGTTGATGCCTTTGTTGGCTCGTCTAAGGTGATGACGCAAGTGATTGCCTCTGAGTGTACTGGCTGTGATTTGTGTTTGCCGGTTTGTCCAGTAGATTGTATTGATATGATAGAGGTTAAGCCGACAATTAATACCTTTGTTCCAAATGTTTTGGAGTTGGCGAATGTCTAATTTCTCCTTCAAGGGTGGTCTTGTTCTTGAAAACCCATTTCCTGCCAAGGAGATTGATCTTATCCGTATACCGTTGCCCGATAGAGTGATTTTGCCGATGCAGCAAAGAATAGGTGAGCAGGCCAAGCCATGCGTTAGTGTGGGCGACCATGTTTTGACTGGCCAAGTAATTGCTACTATTGATGACGATCGTTGCGCACCAGTACACGCCTCTATTTCTGGCACCGTTGTGGCAATTGATAACCAAATAATGGCACATCAATCAGGGCTTGAAGCGCTTTGCGTGACTATAGAATCTGATGGTGAAGATGAATGGATGGATAACTCTGTTGCTTGTACTGAAAATTACGATTTTTGTACGCCAGACACCATCTATAACAAAATCCGAACTTCGGGGATTGTTGGCATGGGCGGTGCAGGGTTTCCAACCCATATCAAGGTGCGATTTGCCGAAGGATGTCACACCTTAATTGTCAACGCCACCGAATGCGAGCCAGGCATTATGTGTGATGATGCCTTGATGCAAGCTTATCCAACCAAGGTTATTCGAGGTGTGGAAGTGTTGTTGCATATTTGTGGCGCTGAAAGGGCTATCATTGCCATTGAAGACGACAAAAAAGAATCCATTGAGCTGCTGAGAAAGTTTTGTAAAAACGAGCGAATTACCATTGAGTCCATACCAACTAAGTACACTTCAGGCGCTGAAAAAATATTGGTGAAATTACTACTAGGTATTGAAATCCCTTCAGGTGGTTATGCCTCTGATGTAGGTGTGCTTTGTCAAAACGTTGGTACTCTGGTGGCTATTTTTGATGCGGTGGTTGAAAACAGACCGCTTATCTCACGCGTTGTGACAGTGACTGGCAGTGCTGTCAAAGAGCCAAAAAATTTCCAAGTAAGGTTGGGCGCTAGTTACGATTATGTGCTCGGATTCGCTGATATTGACCATGGTGAAAATAATTTTCGCATGGCTGGGATGATGATGGGTGTGGATTTAGAGGGGTCAAATTACTCCATCAGCAAGAACACCAACTGTATTTTTGTGAATAAAGTTGAGGAAAAAACCCCAGCGCAAGAATGCATTCGGTGTGGTATGTGTAACACTGTTTGCCCAGTTGAGCTGCTGCCTCAGCAATTGTATTGGTATTCAAAGAGCTCAAATATTGAAAAAGCCTTGGACTATAACTTGATGGATTGTATAGAATGTGGCTGTTGTTCGCACGTCTGTCCGAGTAATATTCCACTGGTTGATTATTTCCAATTTGCCAAGGCGCTGAATAGACAACAAGCTAGGGAAAAAGAGCAAACTGATAACGCCAGAGAGCGCTTTGAGTTCCGCGAGCTTCGCTTAGAACGAAATAAGAAAGAGCGTGGCGAAATGATGGAAGCCAAGAAAAAGTCGTTAAAGGAAAAAATGGCCAAAGACAAAGCGCAAAAAGAAGCAATTGCAGCTGCGCAAGAGCGTGTTGCCGCAGCAAAAGCTGCTAAGGAGTCTGAAAATTCAAGCTAAAGTGATGAGCACCAATCAAGTAATGCGCCACGTGATTTATGCGCTGATCTTAGGCGTGGGTGCACAAGTGTATTTCTTTGGTTTGTCTGTCTTAGTGCAAATTACCCTAGCAGTTATAACAGCGTTGGCTGCAGAAGCCTTGGTCCTCCGAATGCGTGGCATGCAGATTGCACCGTCACTGAGCGATGGCTCCGCTGCTCTAACTGCTATCCTGCTGGCGATTGCTGTGCCTAGTATCGCACCATGGTGGATTATTGTTTTAGGTGTTTTATTTGCCATTGTTTTTGGTAAGCAATTGTTTGGTGGTTTGGGCAACAACCCATTTAACCCTGCGATGCTTGGTTATGCATTCCTGCTTATTTCCTACCCGTTGCAAATGACGCAGTGGCCGTCTGAATTCCAAGGCGTGTTAAGCATTTTTGAGCTTTCTGGCATTGATGTTTTAACCGGTGCAACAAACCTAGATTACGCCAAAACTCAATTGATGCTGGGTGAGAGTATTGGTGCATTAACATTCGAGAGCGTTAGTCAAATGTGGATTAACCTTGGATTCTTGTTGGGCGGCGTTTATTTGTTATTGCGTCGAATCATTTTTTGGCATATTCCGCTCTCGCTAATCATCGGCTTGGTGTTAATGTCAGGTATTTTGTATTTTATTGATCCAGATAATTTCTCTTCACCTGTTTTTCACTTGATTAATGGTGCCACAATGCTGGCAGCATTCTTCATTGCCACGGACCCCGTTTCTGCCAGTACAACGCCGTTAGGGCGTTTGATTTATGGTTTTGCCATTGGTGTGATTATTATTGTTATTCGTGTGTTTGGTGGCTATCCCGATGCGGTTGCTTTTGCGGTGTTGTTAATGAACATTACTGTGCCGTTGATTGATTACTACACTCAACCCAAGGTGTTTGGAAAATGAAGAACGTCACTATTCTAAAATCGGGTGTTTTGATGCTTATCTTCACCTTGATTTGTGTATTTTTTGTCAGCCTAGCAGAGCAAACCACCAAAGATAAAATTGCCTTTAATGAAGAGCAATTGCTTATCAAAAGACTGAATGAAATAGTTGCCAATTACGACAATAATATCGTTGTTGATCAGTTTGAAAAAACGATTGAACTGCACAGCATTGAGCAAAGCATTCGAATTTTCCCAGCCAAGAAAAACGGCCAAGTATTCGCCCATCTGATTGAGCATACTTATCCAAACGGATATAACGGTAATATTAGGCTATTGACCGGCATTGATGTCAATGGCGAGTTGTTAGGTGTTCGGGTAATTGCTCATAAGGAAACACCGGGTCTGGGCGATAAAATTGAGACGCGAAAATCGGATTGGATTAAAGGTTTTTCTGGTTTGTCCTTGTCAAATTTAGATCAGTCGCAGTGGAGAGTAAAGCGTGATGGTGGAAGCTTTGATCAATTTACTGGTGCAACCATTACGCCTCGTGCTATTGTCAGTGCCGCTTATCAAATATTAGAGTATTTTCAAGAAAGGCCTCTAAGTGAAACTAAGTGATTTTGACTTCGATCTGCCTAAGTCATTAATTGCCCAATTCCCCAGCGAGAAACGTACCGAATCCAAGTTATTGGTCGATGGTGAGTGTATTACTGACACAACCTTTTCCGAGCTGGGTGAATTTCTCAGACCCAATGATTTGTTGGTGCTTAATGACACTCGGGTGATTCCAGCAAGGCTTTTTGCTCAGAAAGAATCGGGTGGTAAAGTTGAAATATTGATCGAGAGACTACTCAGTGACACTCAAGCTTTGGCGATGATTAAAGCCAGTAGAGCGCCTAAAACTGGTAGTTTTGTCATTCTGGAAAATGGCCAGAAAGCTGAAATTTTAGATAAATCTTCAGGCCTTTACACGTTGTTATTCGCTGGCACGTCGATTCTAGATTTACTCAATGAAGTAGGCCATGTGCCCTTGCCGCCTTATATTGAGCGTAGTGACAAAAAGGAGGATCTCAGTCGCTATCAAACAGTTTATGCGCAAAACGATGGCGCCGTTGCAGCACCAACTGCAGGGCTGCATTTTGATGAGGCGTTGCTTGCTCAATTACAAAAGCAAGGGATTGAGCATACGTTTGTCACGCTACATGTTGGTGCCGGCACTTTTCAGCCAGTCAAAGTTGAGAATATTAAAGACCACCACATGCACAGCGAAGTTTATCAAGTGAGCGCCAAAGCTGCTGAAAAAATTAAACAAACGAGCACCAAGGGTGGAAGAATAGTGGCGGTAGGAACGACAGCAGTTCGAACCTTAGAGTCCATGGTATTAAAAGGTGAGGTGTGTGAAACTCGGGGCGATACTGATATTTTTATTTACCCAGGCTTTGAATTTCAGTTGGTCGATGTCATGATTACCAATTTTCATTTGCCGAAATCTTCACTATTGATGTTGGTCAGTGCTTTTATCTCTCGAGAGAAAATGTTTGAAATTTATAATCATGCCATCAATAGCAAATATCGCTTCTTTAGTTATGGCGATGCGATGTTGTTAGAAAAAAAAATATAATTATTTGGTTGACAGGGATCTCGAGAAAGCAAAAATTAATACTGCCAGTACTGGAAGAATCAAGAAGCTCGTTCTGATTGACGAAATATCAGCAATCAAGCCAATAAGTGGTGGACCCAGTAAGAAGCCACCATAGCCGAGAGTAGCAACACTGGCGATTGCCGCTCCTTGAGATACATTATTGTCATTTGCCGCTCTGGAAAAGGCCAGCGGTATGATGACAGACAAGCCAAGGCCTATCAGCCCAAAGCCAATCAAAATCAATGAAAACGATGTAAAGGTGAGTGCAATTGACGATCCAATCATGGTCACCAATGCTGCAAGACGGGCTGTCTTGGTTGCGCCAAACTGGTGTACAATTTGGCCACCAATCAATCTCATTGTCATCATGGCAATAGAAAAAACTGCATAACCCAATGCCGCATCCCCGTCGCTCACATGTGTGACAGCTATCAGGAAAATTGCACTCCAATCTGCTATCACGCCCTCACTAAGAGATGCACAAAATGCGATGATGGCAACGCCAAGTAAAGAGCTTTTGGGAAGCACATAAATTGGAGAATTATTGTGTTTTTTGTTGTGCTTGGACTTACCAGATGTGGAGGTGATAAAGAGTGTAATTATCAGAATGACAATAGCACTGGATGTAAATTGTGTCGACATGTTTACATAGTATGTCGCTGATAAGAAACTGGAACCGGCACCGATACCGGCACCAAAACTCCACATGGCATGGAAAGATGACATCAAAGGTCGCTGAGCTTTGCGTTCAACTTCAGCAGCCCAGGCGTTCATTGCAACATCCATGCCGCCAGTGATAGCCCCAAATATAACCATAGATATTGCCAGCATCCATATTGATGGTGCGAAGGCAATGAGGGCAAGTATGACTGAATTAAATATGGCAATACGCTTGGTCACCATTGCTGCGCCATAATGATCAGAAGCTCGACCAGATAATGAAAATGCAGCAACAGCACCTAAAGCCATCACAAGCAGTAATAGCCCTAATGCAGTCGGGCTTAGATTGTGTTTGTCTGCAATAGCAGGAATACGAGAGGCCCAAATGCCAAATACGGCGCCATTGAGGACAAACATCGATGCAACTGCAATATATCTATTTTGTATCATTGTCATAATGTTATAAAATTCCCAGTTTGTAACAAGGAAAAAACTAACATAACAGTGTTTTATATTAATTTATTAATGATTTTTCTGTTTTGACTTTGTTTTACTCACTGCCAGGCAGATTTCAGTTAAACCGTTGTAGTTGGTGCAGTGTTATGTTGGGTGACAAATTGTCACAAAGGGGAATACGCCCCAACAATCAAACCACACTTGTTGCTTTTGTTTGTTGTGGTTTGATTGTTGAAATAAGTCGGTTATCATCGCTTTGTCTTGAGGCTGGTTATGATATTTTGAAGGCTTTCGCTAGTTTCGCAAAACCTCAAGCAAGGTTTTGCCCATCATTGCCGGGGTTGGTGCAACACTGACACCGCAGCGCTGCAGTGTGGCAATTTTATCTTGTGCGCTCCCACTACCACCACCACTAATAACAGCACCAGCATGCCCCATGCGTTTGCCTTTTGGTGCTGTCAAACCAGCAATGTAGGAAACAACAGGCTTGGAAATATTGGATGAAATATACTCGGCAGCCTCTTCTTCGGCACTGCCACCAATCTCACCCACCATAATGATTGATTTAGTATTCTCGTCGGCTTCAAAAAGTTTAAGGCAATCAATAAAATTAGTGCCGTTTACTGGGTCGCCACCAATGCCAATACAAGTTGTTTGACCGAGGCCTGCGAGAGTTGTTTGGTGAACGGCTTCATAAGTAAGCGTGCCTGAGCGAGAAACAATACCGACAGTACCACTCTGGTGAATATTACCCGGCATGATGCCAAGTTTGCACTCTCCAGGAGTGATAACACCCGGACAGTTTGGGCCAATCAGTCTCGACTTAGAGCCTTTCAACATGGCTTTTATTTTGACCATATCAAGAACTGGAATGCCCTCAGTAATGCAAGTAATAATTGGCATTTCAGCTTCAATCGCTTCCTTAATGGAGGCAAATGCAAACTTTGGTGGTACATAAATCATAGAGGCATTTGCACCAGTCTCAGCCATTGCATCCTTGACTGTATTAAAGACGGGGCGATCCAAGTGTGTTTGCCCACCTTTGCCCGGCGTAACGCCGCCAACAAATTGAGTGCCATAGGCAATCGATTGCTCTGAATGAAATGTACCCTGCTTGCCGGTAAAGCCTTGGCAGATTACTTTGGTGTCTTTGTTAATCAGTATGCTCATTTCGCCATCTCCACTACTTGTTTTGCTGCCTGAGTTAAATCAGCCTCGGTCACAATATTAAAGTCACTATTGTTCAAAATTTCCAAGCCTTCAGTGGCATTGGTGCCTTCCAGTCTGATAACAATAGGCAGTGTAAGGCCAATCTTTTCGATAGCTTGAAGAATGCCCTCTGCAATAAGATCACAGCGGACAATGCCACCAAAAATATTAACCAATATAGCTTTTACGTCAGCACCGCTTTGAATGATTTCAAATGCCTTGGCAACACGATCCGCTGTTGCAGTGCCACCGACATCAAGAAAGTTAGCGGGTGAGCCGCCATGGTATTCGATGAGATCCATCGTGGCCATGGCAAGGCCAGCGCCATTAACCATGCAGCCAACTGTGCCATCAAGAGAAATATAATTCAGTTGTGATTCACTAGCAATTCTTTCTTTTTCATCTTCTTGGGAAATGTCACGTAATTTGGCAATGTCTTCATTTCGATAAAGCGCGTTGTCATCAAAATCGATTTTGCCATCAAGTGCAATGATTTCATCAGCACCAGTGATAATTAGCGGATTGATCTCGACGAGGTTCACATCATTTTTGATGAATATATTGTAAAGCCCAAGCAGGGTTTTGGAAAACTGTGTGTAAAGGCTACTATCCAGTTGTAGCTGAGCAGCGATTTCATGGCATTCTTTTTCTTCCAATGCGCCCAGTGGATTGATTGCATGCTTGATGATTTTCTCAGGTGTATTAGCTGCCACTTCTTCAATATCCATACCGCCCTCGGTTGATGCCAGCACGGTAATGCTAGACGTGGCACGATCAACGAGTAAGCCTAAGTAGAGTTCCTTCTGTATATCCTGACCTGCTTCAATAATAACTTGATTAATGGGCAGTCCATTTTCGTCGGTTTGTGGCGTCACCAGCTTATCGCCCAATAATTTTTCACTTGCACTAATCGCTTCGTCAACGCTAAAGCAGACCACCACACCACCACCTTTGCCTCGACCACCTGCGTGAACTTGGGCTTTAACAACCCAAACACTACCGCCAAGTTTATCGCAGGCGAGAGATGTTTCTGTAGCGTTTGAAATAACAATAAATTTTGGCACTTGGATGCCGTTTTGTGAGAATAACCGCTTGGCCTGATATTCGTGGATGTGCATAAAATTGGTAAAAAATAAAGGTTAAAATACGAGCAGGCATATTCTACACATATCGCTTTAGTATAGTTAGAATAATTACTAGTTGAATCTAATTAAACACTGATTATCTCAGGAGAAAAATGGCGAATTACAGTACAAGCCAATTTAAAAATGGCCTCAAATTAATGCTGGATGGTAATCCTTGCTCAATTGTTAATAATGAAATTGTTAAACCAGGAAAAGGTCAGGCGTTTAACCGCGTTAAATTTAAAGATTTAATTACTGGAAAAACACTTGAAAAAACTTTTAAATCTGGTGAGTCTTTAGAGGGTGCGGATGTAATGGAATTGGATATGCAATATCTATACAGCGACGGTGAAGCGTGGCATTTTATGGATCCTGACTCTTATGAGCAATATGCGCTTGATGAAACGGCGATGGCCGGCGCTATTAATTATCTTGTAGAGCAAGATAACTGCGTTGTCACCTTATGGAATAACAATCCAATTTCAGTTACCCCACCTAACCATGTGGTTTTAGAAGTTGTTGATACCGATCCAGGCCTTAAAGGCGATACCGCTGGAACAGGTGGTAAGCCAGCAACAATGAACACTGGCGTGGTTGTACAAGTGCCTTTGTTTATCAGTATTGGCGAAAAAGTAAAGGTTGATACGCGTACTAACGAGTACGCTGGTCGCTCATAACAGCGGCTCCATAAATACGCCTTTTCACAGATTAAGCGCGTTAAATACGCTTTTGTATTCTCCTCGCTTAATCTGTGAAAAGGCGTATTTATGGCACCACTCTAGATTTTGGTAATAAAGATATGGCGCATCTCTTAAAGCAATCCCTTAAAGAAAAATCTAAGCTGATTAAAAAAATTCGCGATTTTTTTTATGATCGCAGCGTTACCGAAGTTACCACTCCAGCACTGACTTCATGCCCAATTACCGATGTAAATATCGACAGTATCAGTGTTCGTGTCAATGAGGGTATTGATAATGTAAGTACATTGTACTTACATACTTCTCCAGAAATTGAAATGAAGCGACTGTTGGCAAAAGGCAGTGGTGATATTTTTCAAATTTGTCAGGTTTATCGTGACAATGAGCATGGCAAGCGAAATTTTAACGAATTTAGTATGTTGGAATATTACCGCCTTGATTTTGATGTGCATCAACTGATGAATGAAGTTGCAGAGCTCATCGAGGAGCTCGGACTATCAAAGCAAGTGGTGAAATTCTCTTATAACGATGTCTTTGCTCGTTATACCGGCATTGATATTTTGAGAACAGATTTTAAGACTCTGAAGAGTTTCGCAAAGGAGAATGGTCTAAGTAATGATTTTGAGTGGATTGAAGACCTACAAATGTTTTTGTTTGTGCACTTTGTGGAGCCAAAGTTAAAGCAGTACCCGATATGCTTTATCTATGATTATCCTGCGCAGCAAGCTGCACTAGCTCAAGTCGAAGGTTGGGTGGCGCACCGCTTCGAGATGTATCTTGATGGGGTTGAGGTTGCTAATGGCTATCAAGAATTACAAAAATCAGAGGATTACCGTGAACGTGTTCAAATTGAACTTGAAAAACGCCAAGCGCTTGGAAAGTTGGTGACCGTTATTGATGAGCAATTTATATCTGATTTATCTTCCCCATTGCCCTTTTGTTCTGGGGTGGCAATTGGAATCGATAGGTTGTTAGAGTCCTTTACATAAATCATTTTTATCACTCAGCCCTTAGAGGTAGGAGGTTTTTTTCATTCTCCTGCGTTAATTTTTTTCGCTAGACAACAAGTAGTGCTTTTAAAAGATGCCTTGTAAAATACAAAAAATTCCACTATCAAATCTAAAATGGTTTATGCAAATGTCTCCAATAATAAGTTTATAATTGGTTTTAATGACTGAGAAAAAACCTTTCTGGCAATACAAAACATTAGCCCAGATGACGGGTGATGAGTGGGAGTCACTTTGTGATGGTTGTGGGCGCTGTTGTCTTCACAAACTAGAGGACGAAGACACAAACGAAATCCATTTCACCGATGTTGCTTGTCATTATCTTGACGAAGAAACCTGCTCGTGCCCTCACTACGAAGACCGGCAAACCTATGTTCCAGACTGTTTAACGATTAAACCAGATTGGGGCGATAAGTTTAATTGGCTGCCCTCAACTTGTGCATATCGGTTACTATACGAAGGTAAAGACTTGTTCAGCTGGCACCCTTTGGTTAGCGGTGATAAAAACAGCGTGCATTTGGCTGGCATTTCGGTGCGAGGGCGAACGTACAGAGACAATGAAATTAGTGAAGATCAATTATTTGAACACGTGATTACTTGGGTTGATTAAATGAAAAAAATCGCAGCAGCAATTCTTGGATTATTTCTCTCACTTTCAACGCTTGCGCACGAGTGGCCACATGCGAACATTTCTGAAGCTGTTTTTGCACTCAATGTTGAAGACCGCGTCCCAATTGATATTGTTGAGGAAGCTAACAATACTTTGGGTAAAATCTACTTTTTCACTAATATTCGCGATTTAAAAGGCGAATACATCACCCATCGTTGGATTTATGACGACAATGTGATGACTAACGTGCGCTTCGAGATTCGAGGCTCGAGATGGCGAGTTTGGTCGTCTAAGAATCTTTGGCCTACATGGGTAGGACAGTGGAGAGTACAAGTGCTTCTTGATGACGCTACTATGCTCTATGAAAGTACATTTAACTATAAAAAACAAGAAGTTACAGAAAATGAATAAAGTTGTATTGGCCTATTCAGGCGGTTTAGACACCAGTATTATTGCAAAGTGGTTAACAGAAAATTACGATTGTGAGGTTGTAACGTTCACGGCCGATATTGGTCAAGGCGAGGAAGTAGAGCCAGCACGTGCGAAAGCGGTTGCCATGGGCATCAAAGAAATCTACATTGAAGATCTTCGCGAAGAATTTGCACGTGATTTTGTTTTCCCAATGTTTCGAGCGAATGCGATTTACGAGGGCGAATATCTATTGGGCACTTCGATTGCGCGACCGTTGATTTCCAAGCGATTAGTAGAAATCGCCGCCGAAGTCGGTGCCGATACGATATCCCACGGCGCCACAGGCAAAGGCAACGACCAAGTGCGTTTCGAGTTGAATGCTTATGCACTTAATGCTGACATTAAAGTGATAGCTCCTTGGCGTGAATGGGACTTATCCTCACGTTCAAGCTTAATGGATTACGCAGAAAAGCACAACATTCCAATCGATTACCAAAAACAATCGAAAAAATCGCCATATTCTATGGACGCCAATTTATTGCACATCTCTTACGAGGGCGATATTTTAGAAGATCCATGGGTTGAGGCAGAGGATGATATGTGGCGTTGGACGGTGTCACCGGAAGATGCCCCAGACCAAGCAGAATACATTGAAATCACATACGAGAAAGGCGATATTGTCGCCATTAATGGTGAGACCATGTCCCCAGCAACGGTAATGGAAGACCTTAATCGTCGTGGTAGCGCCAACGGTATTGGTCGCCTTGATTTGGTTGAGAATCGCTTTGTTGGCATGAAATCACGAGGTTGTTACGAAACACCCGCGGGCACGATTATGATTAAAGCGCATCGTGCAATTGAGTCGATTACCCTTGACCGTGAAGCGGCACACCTTAAAGATGAACTTATGCCAAAATACGCCAAACTTATTTACAATGGCTTTTGGTTTGCACCAGAGCGTGAAATGATGCAGGCTGCAATCGATGCTTCTCAAGAAAATGTTTGCGGAGTAGTAAGAGTGAAGTTGTATAAAGGAAACACTTCAGTTGTTGGCCGTAAGTCAGTCAATAGTTTATTTAGTGAGAAAATCGCAACATTTGAAGACGATGGAGGGGCTTATAATCAGAAAGATGCAGAGGGTTTTATTAAGCTTAATGCTTTGCGTTTGCGACTTAAATCCCTTCAATAGTGTTAAAAATTGGTATTCTTTCAGATACACATGGAGCTATTCATCCAGGAATAGTTAGACTTATGAATAACTGTGATATTGTTATTCATGCTGGTGACATTATTGATGAGGACTCGTTAAAACAAATTAACCCAAAACAAAAATTTATTGCTGTTAAGGGTAATAATGATATTCATATTGCTACTCTTAATGAAGTAGAGTTATTGGAGCTACCTGGGGGCAATATAGTTGTTGAGCATGGCCATATGCATGGCCATTTTGAACCAAGCCACGAATCACTGAGAGAGGCGTATCCAGAGGCAAAAGCTATTATTTATGGACATACACATAAACAAGTAATTGATAACAAAGAAATGCCTTGGGTTATTAATCCAGGTTCTGCAGGTCAAATTCGTAATTATGGTGCCGCAAGATGTCTAACACTTACTATAGAAGATCAGGATGAGTGGACTATACAGCCTCATATTTATGATGATATTTTTTCTTAAATTGAATATGATTAAGCATTATTAGTCATTAAGACTATGCCTTTATTCTGCAGCTCCTCCAGCAATAATCTCATCTGCTGTAGCATCACGAATTGATAGAACCGCTACAAAAAAAATAATATCCTTGCCTGCAAGTGGATGGTTTCCGTCAATTGTAAGCTTTCCATTTTCAATCTTTGAAACCACAAAATCTTTGGTTCCACCCTTATCATTTTGCATAGTAACACTTGCTCCAATAGCTCTATATTCCATTGGAACATTTTCTATGTCATCGGTAAAAGTTAGTTCAGCAAGCTTGGGACCAAAGGCATCTGAAGATTTAAGCAAAATTTCAACTTCATCTCCTACGGATTTGCCTTCTAATTCTTTGGTTACTTGATTAAATAATAATGAATTATCACCTTGGACATATCCTAATGGGTCTTCAACTTGCTCAATAATTTCGCCATTAGATTGGTCGATGATTTTATAAGTTAAC